>Ga0182742_1001711_pt1 | contig 26796 bp, 13 predicted proteins | sample eDN5th37CBELigMG_FD_128880 | JGI IMG/M metagenome (GOLD analysis project Ga0182742, IMG submission 128880) | Enriched Miracle-Growth compost microbial communities from Emeryville, California, USA - eDNA 5th pass 37_C BE-Lig MG (version 2)... ...
CGGAGCGCGGCGGTCGGCTGAGGCGTTAGGTTTCTCTCATACTCTTCCATGACAATATGGAAGTTCGTTCCTCCGAATCCGAAGGCGCTGACGCCGGCTCGACGGGGCTGGTCTGGGGTTGGGCGGAGCCAGGGACGAGCCTCGGTGTTGAGTCGAAGCGGGGCGTCTTTCAGGTCGAGCCGGGGGTTGGGCGATTCGACGCCGATCGTTGGGGGCAGGATTCGATGGCGCAGCGCGAGCGCGGCGTGGATCAAACCGGCGAGCCCCGCGGCGCATTTGGTGTGTCCGATCTGGGACTTGACCGAGCCGACGGCGCATGAGCCCGGCGCGGCGCCCGCCTCGCGGAAAAGTCGGCTCAGGGCCGAGACCTCCACCACGTCGCCGACGGCCGTTCCGGTGCCGTGGGCCTCGACGTAGCCGACGGTCGCCGGGTCGACCCCCGCCTCGGCGTAGGCGCGCTCCAGGGCCCGCGTTTGCCCCTCGGGGTTGGGGGCGGTCAGGCCTTTGCTTCGGCCGTCGCTTGAGGAGCCGACGCCCTGGATCACGGCGTAAATTTGGTCGCCGTCGCGCTCGGCGTCGGCCAGGCGCTTGAGGACGACCGCGGCGGCGCCCTCGCTGATGACGATGCCGTCGGCGCCCTCGTCGAACGGTCGGCAGCGTCCCCGGGGAGAGAACGCTTGCGTTTTGCTGAACGCGAGGTACGTGAACGGATTTTGAACCGTGTCGATCCCACCCAGAAGGACCATGTCGGCCGCGCCGGAGCGAAGCTCGCGGACGGCGACGTTGAGCGCGGCGAGCGACGAGCCGCAGGCGGCGTCGACGGTGTAGTTGGCGCCCCCCAGGTCGAGCCGGTTGGCGATCCGGCCCGCGGTGACGTTCAACAGGAAGCCGGGGAAGGAGTCTTCGGTCCACTCGGGCAAGAGGCCCTCGCAAAGCTCCATCGCCTCGGCGCCCGCGCCGGGGTTTGGGCCGTCGAGCATCGGCAGATAGGAGCGGAAGGCGTAGCCCATCGCGGTCTGCGCGGCGCCGCCTCCCATGCCCAAGACGACGGCGGTTCGCTCGCGGGGAAAGGGGCGTTCCGCGTAGCCGGCGTCGGCCAGGGCCTTGCGGGCGACCTCAAGCGCCAGGAGTTGCGCGGGCTCAATGTGGGGGAGGCTCGACGGCGGCATCCCGTAGCGGAGGGGGTCGAAGGGGATGTCGGGCACGAAGCCCCCCCACTTCGAGTAGATCTTGTCGGGCGCCTTGGGGTCGGGGTCGTAATAGAGCCGCCAGTCCCAGCGGTCGGGAGGGATTTCGACGATCGAGTCGCGCCCTAGGAGCGAGTTGTCCCAGAAGGCGGCCGCGTCCTCGGCACCGGGGAGGATGGCCGACACGCCGACGATCGCCACGGCCGCGGGGGCGGGTTTTCGTCCGGGAAGGGCGGCCTCGTCGCCCTTCGGCGCGAGTCGTTCGACTTGGGCCGTCGAGCCTTGGGAAACCTCCTCGTGGAGCGATCGCATCGTCACGACCTCCTGGCGCAGCAGGGCCGCCTGGCCGAGCATGTAGAGCCCGCCGGCCGCCTGTTCGGATTCGGCGACGGCCGACGGCGAGACGTCGGATTCCCGCTTCCGGGCAATCCCCTTCGCCGCGAGCCGCAGCCGTCCCAGATTCAGACGCTCCAGCGCGTCTCGAATCTCGTCGCGCCGGGCTCCCCGGGCCAAGAGCTTCGCGCGTTCGGCGTGGAAGCGGTCGACGAATGGGGTCCGGCCGACGCGGACGAGGTGTCCGGGGCCGGTCTCCAACAAGACGGTCTCCCGACACCGCGCGGCTTCATCCTGATAGCGAGCAACTATGGCGCCGGTGGCGACCGCCTCGCGGGTGAACAGGTACGCGGTCCCCATCAAAACCCCGATATTCACCCCCCGCGCGGCCAGGTCGCCGGCCAGGGCGGCGACGACGGCGGCGGAACGGGCGTCGTGGATCCCTCCGGCGAAAACCAGGCTCAGGTCCTCGGCGGAGAGGCCCCCGTCGATGGCTCGGGCGATCGCGCGGCAGCCTTGCTCCCAGAGCGCGAAGCTCGAACGAGGCCCGACGTGGCCCCCGCACTCCCTCCCCTCCATCACGAACCGGCGGGCGCCGTCGCGGAGGAATTGTTCGATCAACCCGGGAGAGGGAACATGGAGATATGTCGGAATCCCCGCCATCTCCAACTCGGCCGCCTGGTCGGGACGGCCGCCGGCGATCAGGGCGAACGGGGGCCTTGCCGCCATCACCGCGGCGATTTGGTCACTCCGCAATTCGGGAGGAGCGAAGCCAAGCAGGCCAACTCCCCACGATCGACCATCCAAAAGTGCTTTGGTTTCGGCCAATAGCCGTTCGACCGCGTTTTTTTTCAAAAGCGCGAGGGCGACGAACGGCAAGGCGCCCTCGGAGGCGACGGCCGCCGCGAACGGGGCCACGTCGCTGACTCGGGTCATCGGCCCTTGGAGAATCGGAAATCGGGTTCGATGGAATCGGGCCAAAGGCGCGTTTTCGGCCAGCGGTTTCGCCTGGGCCGCGCCGGCGATCCCGGCGTCGATGGCTGATTCAACCGCCTGAACGACGCCGCCGAGCGTGGCGTGGGTCGCGGCGAGGTCGGTCGCGAAGGCCGAATCCTGACCGATGGGCCAGGCTTGCCCGTCGCCCCAGCCCACCTCCCGCTCGACGACCCGCGCCCAGGCGTCGCCGCCGGTCGAGGCCGCCTCGCGAAGCCGCTCCAAAACGGGCGATGAAGGGGGCGCGAACACGCGGATCGATTCGCCGTCGGTTGATTCGATGAGCTGGGAATCGCCGCCGTCCCAGGTCTTCAAGACGTCCCGAAGCCGGTCGGCCAGCGGCGACTCCCTCGCCAGCAAGACCGCTCCCTCAAGCACCACTCCCGCCGCGCCGGCCGCCGCGCAGCCCGCGGCGACCCTCGGCCCCACGCCCCCCCGAACCCAGACGGGACGCTCCGTCCGGGCCAAAAGCGCCTGGAGCAGAATGAAGGCCGAATCCGAGCCGACGCGACCCCCCGCCTCGTTGCCGACCGCGATCAAACCATCCACGCCGCCCACGATCGCCGCGTCGGCCTCGGCCATCGAGACGACCTCGCGGATGATCTTGCGTCCCTGAGCGCGGAGCCGCGTCGTTGCTTCGGCCAACGCCTCGCCTGTCCAAGCGCCGGCCAAAACCACGACGGCCAGGTTCGCCCCCGCCGTCTCCAGCCAGGTCGAGCCGATCTGGTCCGCGGTCAGTCGAACGCCGAAAGCCCGGACGCCGAAGCGATCGAATCGGCCGACCACCGTTCGGCCGTCCTGGTCGTCGTCGGTCGCGTCCCAGACGCCCAAGGCCCCGCAACGCCCGGCCGCGATCGCCAGAGCTTCGCCGCCGACAACCCGGGGCGCGTGGACGAATACTCGGTGCCGATTCCAATCCATCGCGTCGACTCTCCTGAAACGCGAATCACCCCACGAAAGACTATAGCATTATATAGGGGAGATAGGAGATTTGGGTTGGAGGCGGTGGCTGCGCGGAAGGGTTGTGGGCTGAGGTTTGCGGGTTGAAGTGGTTTTGCGGGAAGGTTGAAGGATGCAATGATCCTTCTCCCACCGAGCCGACGCATTGCGTGGGGCTCGGCGAGAGCCTCGCCCTCCTGGGAGTTCTCTCGGCCGTCCGACTTATTCCGGCCGTTCCTTGAGGAGTTCGCGGCGGAGGCGGCGGATTTGGTCTTGGGCGACGAGGGAGAATTTCGAGCGGAGGATCGGGGCGCCTCGGAACCAGGCTTCGGGTTCGGCGAACGCGGCGTGGAGTTCGACGAAGAGCGCGCCGGGGGGTTCGTTCAGTCGGGTGATCTTGGCGTAGCTGACGCCTCCTTCAAACGGCTGCTTGGGGCCGTCGTCGGCAAGGTTTCGCCAGTGGTTGGTTGGTTCTCCGGGCGCGTTGAAGGCGGGGGAGACCCGCGCGGCGATGACCATCGACGACGCTCCCCGAGAGGCCGCGGCCTCGTCGACCGCTTCAAAACCGATCCGGCCGAGGAGTCGGCTTTTCAGGTGAACGAACCAGTGGGGATTGTCGCCCTCCAGCCGGGCTTCGAGGTTTCGGGTCTTCAATTCGTCGTCGGTCAATAGGCGCTGTTCGAACCGCATGTTGGCGACGTCGACGACCTTCCCCTCGGCGCCGGTGATCAGCGGAACGGGGTCGAGTTTGTCGAGATCGGCGCGGATGACGAACCAAACATCCACGGAACGAATGATGGCGTTGGGCGTTTTGGCGTCGCGCGTCTTTATGATGAAGGGGGCGGTGACGGAGTCGCGGAGAAACTCGTCGACGGCCCGCTCGGAGCCGCAAATCTCGACCATCCGGGCCCGCTGCTTGGCCGCGTCGTCGTCGTCCCGCATGGTCGGCGAGGGGAGAGCGACCTTCTCCCCGCCGGCCTGAACCCCCTCGCGCAAAACGTCCTGAAATACCGGGTTGCGCTGATGGGCCGGGTCGATGTCGCCGGCGTCGGGCGGTTGGCCTTGGGCCGTCGCGACGAAAACGAGGAACGACAACGCCACGGGAAGGAGAGTGTTCGCCATGGTTGTGATTGTAGCGGATTCGCGGAGCGTGTCGATTGAAAAGGCAAGTTCATCCGTCGGTTGGCCGATTTCTAAGGGGTGGGGGTCAGCGAAATTTTATACGGGCCGCGCCATTATCCCCTCTCCCACTGGGAGAGGGTGGCCCGAAGGGCCGGGTGAGGGTCGGCGGGTTTCGGGAAAAGCGTGGTTCGCGGGAGAGGATCGCCACGGCGCCTCCGTAAACCCGTCAACCCTCATCCGGCCTATGGCCACCTTCTCCCAGAGGGAGAAGGATGATTGGCCGAACTTGTCTTGCCCGCCAGGAACGAGGCTCGAATGGTTGGAACATCGCGTCCCTATCGTCGCCTTGTCGCGAGCCTGCTCTTGGCGGCCGGGCTCCTATCCTCCGTGGTCGGCTGCCATCGGGCGATTCCGGTGGTGGGTCGGTTCGAGGGGGCGGGGCGGTTCGATGTCGACGCTCGGGCCGACGTCCGGGGCGAGATGGCGATCAAGCTGCCGTTGGCCGTCGATCCGGGACCGTTGATGGTGTCGGTGATCGAGCGTTCTCCCGGCGGCGACCCCTCGCGACGGGTGGCGGTGATTGATGTCGACGGCCTGATTTTGAACCAGAACGTCGAAGGCTTGTACGACTCGGGGGAGAACTCGGTTTCCGGCTTTCGCGAGAAGCTGGAGGCGGCGGCGGATTCGAGCGTGGCGGCGGTCGTTTTGCGGATTCATAGTCCCGGCGGGGGCGTCACCGCGTGCGACATCCTCGCCAACGAGCTCGATCGGTTCAAGGCCGCGACCGGCAAGCCGATCGTCGCCTGTTTAATGGATGTCGCGACCTCGGGGGCGTACTATCTGGCCGTCGGGGCCGACCGGATCGTGGCTCATCCCACGACCTTGACCGGAGGCGTCGGCGCGATCTTCAACCATGTGAACCTGGAAGACGCGATGGCGCAGTTCAACGTGACCGTCGATCCGGTTAAGGCGGGACCTTTGATCGACATGGGGAACGTGACCAAGCCGCTCGATGACGACGCCCGCGCGCTCCTCGACGAGATGGCCGCGGGCTTCCATCAGCGGTTCTTGGACCGGGTCGCCCAGCGGAGGCCCGCCGTGGGCGAGGACGATTTGAAGACCTTGGCCGATGGTCGGGTGATCGACGGCTCGAAGGCTCTGGCGATGAACCTGGTCGATCAACTGGGATACCTGCCCGACGCGATCGGCGAGGCCCGTCGGCTGGCCGGAGCGCCGGGGGCCGAGGCGATCCTCTACCACCGCGAGGCGGCCCCCGCCCGGTCGCTCTACGCGATCGCGCCCAAGCCCCCCCAAGTCAGCGACGTGATTCCCTTCAGCTACCCGGGGCTCGACCGCTCCAAGCTGCCCGCCTTCCTTTATCTCTGGCAGCCCGACCCCACCCTGCCCCGGACGACGTCGCGGTGACGGTGAAGGCGGGGGCGCCCGTTGGCCTCGACCCCGATCCCGACGCCTGGCCGGTCTTGGTCACCGGCGCGGGGGGATTCGTCGGGGGTCATGTCGCCCGCGCATTGGCCGGGGCCGGGCACCGGGTTCGGGGGCTCGCGCGCCGGAGCGTCGACGAGCGGCCCGGAGATCCGCCGATCGAATGGATCCGCGGCGACCTCGCCGACCCGAGCCTCCGCCGGCGCGCGCTGGAGGGAGTCCGGGGCGTGATCCACTCCGCCGCCTGGGTCAGCCTGGGACGCGACCCTCGGGGATTGAGCCGGGCCGTCAACGTGACGGCGACCCAAAGGCTGCTGGACGACGCCCGAAACGCCGGCGCGGAGCGGTTCATCCTGACCTCGACCCTCCACACACTCGCCGCGGGAACCGCCGAACGGCCGGCCGACGAAGACGACCTGTGGAACCTCCATTGCGTCGACTCCCCCTATTCCCGGTCCAAGCGAGAGGCCGAGGACCTGATCCGCGCGGCGGGCGGCGAGGGGTTCGCGACGGTCGTCCTGTGTCCGGGGATGGTCTTGGGCCCCCGCGACCCGAAGCCGACCTCGACTCTGCTGGTTCGGACGATGGCGCGTCACCGGCTGGTGATGGTGCCCGGCGGAGGCATTCCGATCGTCGACGCTTCGGTTGTTGCTTTGGCGCATCGTCGGGCCCTGATTCGGGGAGACTCCGGCGCGCGTTATGCAGTGGTTGGGCCTTATCTGAGTTACGAGGAGCTGGCGCGGCTGGTGGGCCGAGCCGCGGGGAGACCGAGGCGAGTCGTCAACGTTCCCGATTTCCTGGAGCGTCCGCTGAAGGCGACCGCCGAGGCGCTGAACCGGTTGAGACTCACCACCGAATTCTCCGGGCCGACCGTCGCGGGAGGCTTCCTGCGCCTGCACGTCTCGGGCGCCCGGGCCGATCGTCAATTCGGACTGGTTCACCCCCCCGCCCTGGACACGATCCGCCGGACGCTCGGATTCGATCGGATCGGAACGGCCGGGACGGCGCGGCGCCGGGGGAGGCTGGACCCCGAGTCCTATAATATATAGGATCCGCCGCCGGGCTTCACGCTTCGGTGGAACCGAGTTCCGTTGAAATCGAGGTTCCCATGAATTCCACATCATTAAAGGGACAATTGCTGGTTGCGACGCCCCAGTTGGAGTCTCCGCTGTTCTCCCGCTCGGTCGTCCTGCTCTTGGAGCACTCGGAGGAGGAGGGAGCGCGGGGAGTGATCCTCAACCTTCCCACCACCGCGACCATGACCGACTTGGCGGGCAAGCTGTTCGACGAGGATTTCGTCTGGGACAAGCCCCTGCTGCTGGGCGGGCCGGTCGCCGGTCCTTTGGTGGTGCTCCACACGCGCAAGGACATGGCGGACCTTGAAGTCGCTTCGGGGATCTACCTGGCGCTCGACGCGACCAAGTCGCAAGAACTCATCGGCCGCGAAACCGAGCCGTCGCTGGTCATCGCCAACTTCTCGGGCTGGGAGCCGGGACAACTGGAGTCGGAACTGGATCAACAAGTCTGGTTGACCACCCCCGCCGACTCGGCCCACGTCTTCTCCGGCGGCGACCGCGACATCTGGCGCGCCACGCTTCGCGAGATCACCGCCGAGAAGCTCAAGCGAATGCTCAACCTGCGCGAGCTTCCCGACGACCCGAGCCTTAATTAGAGCGGCGAACACTCGCGCGGCGCTGGTTTTTGGGGGGCTGATCGGGAGGGCGAGGCTCCCGCCGAGCCGACGCCACGCGCGGGGCTCGGCGGGAGCCTCGCCCTCCCATTTTTGCGCCCCGCGTCGGCTCGGCGGGAGCCTCGCCCTTCCATTTTGCGCCCCCAAGTTTAAGCCGTGCCGCGACGCAAGGCATTCGTTTTTTAATTAAAATTTGCCGAAGCCCTCGAAATTTTTATCGCGGTGATCGCATCCACTCCGTTGGGATGTTAAGATGAGGCGTAAAACAAGTCCTTAGCGACGGGAGCCGTCCCAGGGGAGGCGGCGCAAGCCGGCTGCGATGAATCAAGCTCCGAATCGGATCGAGGGGTTCGCTTATAGTCGAGAGAGATGGGACTGGGCCAGCGCGGACAATCACGTGCTCTGGATCACCGGGAGAGCGTCGCCCGAATCGTACGCTCTGAGCGGCTGGAGCGACGCGGCGCGATTGGCGTCGTTGTGTCCGGGATACCGCGACCAGACGGTTCTGGAATGGGGATGCGGCAGCGGTCGAGTGACTCAATACCTCTGCCGCCTCTTCCGCCATGTCCACGCGGTCGATATTTCGGCGGGAATGCTGATGTTGCTGGAGCGCGAAGGTTTGCCGGACCTCACGGCGCATTGGACGGCCGGCGCCGACTTGCCGCCCGACTTTGAGCCGGTGGACGTCGTATACTCGTATCTTTGCTGGATGCATTGTCGCAAGGATGATCTTCCGGGCATTCTCCGAACGTGCCGACGAGTCTTGAAGCCGACCGGCCGGATGCTCTTTCAGCTTCCGGTGTACGACGAGCCCCGGTCTCCCGAGACGTTCATTGATTCGGCCTGCTGGACCCCTCGGGAATTTCTGGACTTGGCCGAGGAGAACGGCTTCGCCATCGTTCGCATGGAGGCCAGCGTCGGGGCCTTCGCGCCCGACGCGGTCGGCGAGGCGCATTTCAAGCTTCACGAATGGCGGCCGGCGCCCCGCTGACGAGCGGGAAGGGCGCGCGGCGGCCGGGATCGGCGGCGCGCGAGGGATGAGGACAAGCGACCATGGATCCAACTCCGGAATGTCCCGACGCCGAGCGTTTGGACGACTTCGCCGGTGGGCGGCTTGACCAAACGGCCTACCGAAAGGTGGCCGAACATCTCCGCGTCTGTCCAACGTGTCGCAAGCGAGTCTTCGGCGCGGAGCCCACCATGGAGGATGAGGACGGAGCGGGGTTCCGCCTGGCGGGCGAATCCACCCTCAACGACGGCGGCGAGACCGAGGCGGTCACCCGCTACGACTTCAATCTCAACAAGGAGGACCGCGACACCGCGATCCAGCTTCTGTTCCCCAGCCGCGATGGGGACCGGCTGGGCCAGTGGGGGCCCTACGAGATTCGGCGCGAGCTGGGCCGCGGCGGCATGGGGATCGTCTTCAAGGGGTTCGACTTCGCCCTCCGCCGGGCCGTCGCGGTTAAGGTCATGCACCCGGCGCTCGCCGTCGACGAGCGCTCTCGGACGCGGTTCATTCGCGAGTCCAGGGCGATGGCGGCGATCAGCCACCCGAACATCGTGGCCATCCACGCCGTCAGCGACCACGAGGGGTTTCCGTATCTGGTCATGGAGTACGTCGCCGGCGAGGGGCTCGACGAGCGGATCCGCCGCCAGGGCGCGTTGCCGGTCGTGGAGATCCTTCGCATCGGCGCCCAGATCGCCGACGGTTTGGAGGCCGCCCACGCCCAGGGAACGATCCACCGCGACATCAAGCCGTCGAACGTGATGCTGGAGTCGGGGGTTGATCGGGCCAAGATCGGCGATTTCGGCCTGGCTCGGGTGGTGCTTGAGAATTCCGACCTCACGCCGACCGACCACATGCTGGGCACCCCTTCGTACATGGCGCCCGAGCAGATCAGGGGCAAGACCATCGACGCGCGGGCCGACCTGTTCAGCCTCGGCTGCGTGCTCCACGCGATGGCGGTGGGGCGCTCGCCATTCGCGGGGAAGAACGTCATCGACGTGGCCCACCGAATTTGCGATGAGCCGACCCCGCGGCTCGACGAAGCCGCCCCCGGAACTCCCAAACCGTTGGTGGATTTGGTGCTCCGACTCCTGGCGAAGGATCCCAGCGACCGCGTTCAGACCGCGGGCGAGGTGGCCTTGGCGCTTCGGCGGATGCTCGCCGATGGGGGTTTGGAGAACCACGCCGCGCTGGTTCTCTTGCCGAAGGCCGCGCGAACGGCCCGGAAGCGCCGGCCTCGCCCAAGGGTGTGGGCGATCGGCGGTCTTTTGGTGGTCGCCGCGGTGGCCTTTTCGGGTTGGGGGCTCCGCTCGCGCTGGGGCGAGCGGCCATTGGATCGGGGATCGGCTCAGACTTTGATTCACTCGACGAGTCCGGAGCGCGGACCGACTCCCTTCGTCAGTCTGGCCGACGCGATCGCCAACGCCGCGCCCGGCGAGACGATTCACCTTCCCGCGGGCGAGTACGAGGGGCGGATTCGGATCGAGGATCCGGTGAAAGCGCGCGGCTTGATCATCGAGGCGGAGCCCGGGGCGGTCCTCCGGGCGCCTTCCGACTCGATCGTCGCGCTCGAGATTCACAACGTGCCGGGCGTCGTGATTCGAGGACTGACGATTGAGTGCTCCTCGATCCATCAGCACGGAGTCATGCTTTCGGGCGACATCCCCGGCGTCCGACTCGAAAACGTTCGGGTCGAGCAGACGCAAGGCGCGAAGGCCGCCGCGGTTTACGCGGCCCCCGGATCGCGAGGGGCTCCGCGAGCCCCGTTTGTGCTTCGGGGCCTTGAAGTGAAATCGAGCGGCCTGGGAATCGTCTTGGGAAGCGGCATGAGTTCCAAGCCCGTCTCCTCCGTCCGAATCGAGAATTGCCGGATCCAGGGCGAGGGGTTTCTCATCGTTCTGGAGACCGCGGTTCAGGACGGGGTTCTCAGCGGCAACATCCTCTCGGGCGGGGAGTCCGGGTTGAGCCTGGCCCTGACCGGCGCGTCGGCGTCCATCGGCCTCGACGCGCGCAACAACACGTTCATCGACTGCGAGGCCTGGGTCAATCTCGGCTACACGAACGCCGATATTCGGGGGATCTCCATCACCCGGAACCTCGTTCTCGACTGTCGGAGCGTCGTGACGCGGTTGCAGGACATCAAGGTCGTGGGCCCCCGTTGGTTTCACGACAACGTCTGGCGGAACTCGGGATCCGAGGTCGGTTTCGTCGCCCGCTCGGTCGACGAGGTTCCCCTGCTCTCCACCGATCCGGGGAGTTCGGATTACCTCCGCCCCGCCGACCCGGAGAGCGTGGCCGTGAAGGACTCGGAGACCGGCGACGTCGTCTTCGCGGGGGCCGTCGCCCCCGCGGCCAATCCCGAGTCGGCGGAGGGCGATTCGGAGCCGCATTGATGGGCATGATGTGTTTTCTGGGTGTTTCATAATCTCAATTCGACGCGGAGCAGTCCAGCAATGAATCTTTACGCCCATAAGTCATCGATCGGCGAGGCGCCCACCTCCGCCTCCGGTTCCGCCACGGCGCCGCCGGACTCGCCGAAGTCCGACCCGCGGGCGTTCGCCGTCTCGCTTTCCAGCGGTGGAGGCGGGGGGAGGACGGACGATCCCGACGACGGGGCGGGATTGACCGGCGCGAGGCTCGCCGGGCGGTTCGCCCCCTTGGATTCCGGGGGAGCCGCGCGGCCGTTGCGGATGATCCACGTCGGTCCCTCGCTGATGCGGGCGGGGGTCGAGGTTTGGCTCAAGGGGCTGGCGCGGTTTCTCGATCCCAACCGGCTCGTCTTCACGCGATGCCTGGCCACGCAGCCGGAGTTCTTCGACCCCGAGTTCGCCGCCGAGCTGCCAATGCCCTGCGAGGTCGCCGACCGCGAGAGCGTTCGTCGGGCTGTCGCCGACTCCGACGTGTTGATGTTCTGGGGGCCCGGCGAGATGGGCTCTTGGTTGGAGGACCAGCCGCCCCGGCTGGGCCTCTTCGTCGCCCACGGCGAAGGGGATTACACCCGGAGGATGCTTGAGGCGTGCCGCCCGGTGGTCGATCACGTCGTCTCCGTCAGCCGGCGGGTTCGCGAGCGGGTCGCCGGCGACTTCCCCACCACCATCATCCCCAACGGCGTCGACCTGGCCCATCTGGCTCGGAGCCTCCCGCGCGACGCGGCCCGCGCCCGGTTCGGATTCGGGCCGGAGGATTACGTGATCGGCTACGTCGGGCGATTCTCGCACGAGAAGCGGGCCCATCGGCTGATCGAGGCCGCGGCCGAGTTGCCCCCTCGGTTCAAGATCCTGCTGGTGGGCTGGGGACCACTCGACGCCCGGCTGCTTGAGCTGGCCAACGCGCGCGTTCCCGGCCGGTTCGCCCTCACGCTGGGGAAAGAGTGCGTCGGCGACTATTACGAAGCCATCGACGCACTCTGCATGGTTTCGACCGAGGAGGGCTACCCGTTGGTCGTCCTTGAGGCCATGCTGTGCGGCCGCCCGGTCATCGCCACCGAAGTCGGCGCCGTTCCCGAACTGATCGTCGATCGGGTCAACGGCCTTGTCGTCTCGGGAACCTCCGAGTCGATCCGAGACGCGGCCCTGCTTCTCCAACAACACCCCGAATGGGCTCGGGGCCTGGCCGCCGAGGCGAAGCGGACCGCCGACCAGCATGGCCACGCCCGACGCATGGCCCAAGACTACGAGAACCTGATCCACCGCCTCTGGGCCGCGAAGCGCGCCCGACGCAACGGGAAAGTCGGGGCCCATCACCAACCGCCATCGCCCCTTCGAGTCTAAAGATCGACTCATCGGCTGTTCTCCGCCGCCCCTCGGTTCGATTCCTCGCCCCAACGCGGCGAACCGGGGGAGCGCCCAGGCTCGCGCGCCTCGCCCTCCACTGAATGAGCCGATGATTAAAAATTCTTCAGGGGCGCGCTTTGCGGCTTTGGGTCCGCCCCATAAACTTAATCGAGCGGACTTAGCGCTCGCGTGGTCGAACTTTCGGGCGGGGGGCGCGCGCCGGGGTGGGGAGGGCGGGCCGATCCGCTTCGGTCCCCGTCTCGCTCCGTCTTTCGGAGCGGGTGCCCCTTATGGTGCGCGCGCTGATTTCCTGGAGCCTGCACAACCGCATCGTCGTGATGCTGGGCGCGATCCTGCTGATCGGCGTGGGGATTTACTCCGCCCGGCATTTGAACGTCGAGGCGTATCCCGATCCGACTCCTCCCTTGGTGGAGGTCATCACGCAGAACCCGGGGGCGAGCCCCGAGGAGATGGAGCGGCTGATCGGCATTCCGCTTGAGACGGCGCTGAACGGGATGCCGGGCCTGCGCTACCTGCGGAGCACCTCGCTGGCGGGGCTCAACGACATCAAGTGCCAGTTCGACTACGGCGTCGACTACTGGGCGGCTCGCCAAGAGGTCATCAACCGCATCGGCATGGTTGACGATCTTCCCGCCGGGGTGACTCCGGGGCTTTCCCCCTGGAGCCCCACCGGCGAGATCGTCCGCTACGTGCTTGAGGGGCCCGGCTACACCCTCGACCAGCTCAAGGCGGTTCAGGACTGGGTATTGGAGCGGCGTTTCCGCACGGTCCCCGGCGTGATCGACGTGACGGGCTTCGGCGGCAAGGTCAAGCAGTATCAGGTTTTGCTCGACGGGCAGTTGATGAAGCGTTATGACGTGACGCTGCAAATGATCGTCGACGCGATCCGAGACTCCAACGCCAACGTCGGCGGCGACATCCTGGCCCTGGGCGCGCAGGCGCACAACGTCCGCGCGGTCGGGTATCTCGGCGAGGGAATTGACCCGCTCGACCCGGCGAACGCCGATCGGGCCTACGCCATCGAGCTCGACAAGCTGGAGGACCTGCGCGACGTCATCGTCACCACCCACAACAACATGCCCGTCTACATCCGGCAGTTGGCCGCGGTGGTCGTCGGCCACCAGCCCCGGCTGGGGGTGGTCGGCCGCGACGCCGAGGACGAGGTCGTCGAGGGCGTCGTCTTGATGCGCAAGAACGAGAAGTCGGTCACGACATCCCAGGCCGTTTTGAACAAGATCGAGGCCCTCAACAACGGAGGACCGCTGCCCAAGGGGATGCGGCTCAAGGTCTTCAACCAGCGCGCCGAGCTGGTCCACGTCACGACCCACAACGTGTTGCACAACATGGTGGTGGGGATGGGCTTGGTGGTCGTCATCCTGTTCGTCTTCCTGGGGCATCTGACGAGCGCCGGGATCGTCGCCTTGATTATTCCGATGGCGATCCTGTTTTCGATCTCGGCGCTTTATTTCCAGGATAAGTCGGCCAACCTGCTGTCGATCGGGGCGATCGACTTCGGCATCATCGTCGACAGCTCGGTCATCATCGTCGAGAACATCTACCGCCACCTCACGGCGAGGAGGGCGGATCGAAGCCGGCCCCTGATCGACCGGATTGCCGACGCCTCGCACGAGATCGAGCGAGCCCTGTTCTTCTCGACCCTCATCATCGTCTGCGCCTTCATCCCGCTCTTTTCGATGACCGGTCCGGAGGGGGCGTTGTTTGGGCCGATGGCCAACACCTACGCCTTCGCGATCCTGGGCGCGTTGATCATGGCGGTGACGCTCACGCCGGTGCTCTGCTCGTTCCTCTTCCACAACGACATGAAGGAGACCGAGACGTTCGTCGACCGGATCATGAAGAAGCGCTATCTGGCGATGTTGAACCGAGTCTTGAATTACCGACGGTTGGCGCTGGTGGTGATGGGGGGGCTTCTGGGGTTCACGGCCTGGCTGGTCCCTCGCCTCGGGGGTGAGTTCATGCCCCAGCTTGAGGAGGGGAACCTCTGGATCCGGGCGCTCCTGCCGCGCACCGTCAGCTTGGCCGAGGCGGCCAGGATGGCGCCGAGGCTCCGCGCGGTCATCGGCGAGGTCCCCGAGATTCGCGGGGTGATGTCGCACGTCGGCCGGCCCGACGACGGCACCGACGTGACCAGCTACTTCAACGTCGAGTTCAACGCGCCCCTGATCCCGATGGAGCGATGGCGGCGCAAGCCCATCACGATCCTGGGCCTCAAGGTCTGGGACCGGCCCATCACCCGCGAGGAGATCGAGAAGGAGTTGCGGGAGAAGTTCGTCGCCTTTCCGGGCGTCAACTTCAACTTCTCGCAGCTCATTCGAGACAACGTGGAGGAGGCGCTCTCGGGCGTCAAGGGCGCCAACTCGATCAAGCTCTTCGGCGCCGACCTGGGCGTTTTGGAGGAGGCCGGCCAGCGCGTCGTCGAGGTCCTCAACCAAGTTCCGGGGATCACCGGCGCGGGGCTCTTCCACATCATCGGCCAGCCCAATTTCGAGATCACCATCGACCGCCACGAGTGCGCTCGATACGGCGTCAGCGTGGCCGACGTCGAGGAGGTGGTTCAGGTCGCCGTCGGCGGCCGGGCCTTCACCCAGATGGTCGAGGGGGAGAAGCGGTTCAACATCGTTCTGCGGCTGCCGAAGGACCAGCGCGACGATCCGGAGGTCATCGGCCGGATCCCCGTCGACGTCCCCGGCCGCGATGGCCGGCCCAACGCCCGGATCCCCCTTCGGCAACTGGTCAAGATCGACCCCCACAAGCCGGGCGCCTCGTATGTGTATCGCGAGAACAACCGCCGCTACATCCCGATCAAGTTCGCCGTCGAGGGGCGCGACCTCGCCTCGACGATCCGGGAGGCTCAGAGCCGGGTCAACGCTCCCGACTCCGGGGCCAAGCTCCCACCGGGCTACGAGGTCGTCTGGTCCGGCGAGTTCGACCAAATGCGGCAGGCCAACGCCCGCTTGATGTGGATGGTCCCGCTGTCGATCCTGCTCATCATGACGCTTTTGTACATCGCCTTCCATTCGCTCAAAGACTCGCTTTTGGTCATGGCCAACGTGCTGGCCGCCACGATGGGGGGCGTCTGGGCCCTGAAGGCGACCGGAACGCCGTTTTCGATCTCGGCGGCGGTCGGCTTCGTCTCGATCTTCGGCGTGGCCGTGCAGGACGGCGTGATCTTGATCTCGTACTTCAACCAGATGCGCTCCTCGGGGCTCTCGGTTCGCGAGTCGGTGATGCGGGGCGCCGAGCTCCGGGTTCGTCCCGTGGTGATGACCTCGCTGACCGCGGCGCTCGGCCTGCTGCCCGCGGCCTTGGCCACCTCGATCGGTTCGCAGGCCCAGAGGCCGCTGGCGGTCGTGGTGGTGGGGGGAATGCTGGTGACGCTGCTCTTGACCCGCTACCTGATGCCGGCGCTCTACAGTTACTTCCCCGCGCCCGCGGGAACCGCCCTCCGCGCCGAGGACCTGATCGAAGGCTCCCACTACAGCGACAAGTATTTCGGCCATCCCGACCCCGCCCATCAATCGAGGACTCCATCATGAGAATCGGCTGGAAAGTCCCGCTGATGGTCCTGCTCGCCGCGACCGCGGGAGGCTGGCTGGCCGTCGACCACCGAGGCCGCGAGCGGATCGTCGCGTCCTGGCGCCTGGTCTCCGGCGCGTCGCGCGCCGGGGAGCCCCTCCCCTCCAAGGAGTGGGTCGGAAGCCTGCGCGCCTCCATCGCGGCGCCCCCTCCCTCCGGCGAACTGGAGCTGACCGAAGCGCAGATCCAGGGCCTCGGCCTCAAGACCGCCGTGGTTAAGGAGCACGCCGAGCCGATCATCCTCCGGCTTCCGGGAGTCACCGACTACGACCCGGCCTCGCTGACCCTGGTTCGCCCGGTCTTCGACTGTCGGATCGAAAAGGTGCTTGTTGACTTCGGCTCGGTGGTCAAGGAGGGGGACCCCCTGCTCGAAGTCTTCAGCACCGAACTGGCCCAGGCCCGAAGCGATTACGAAACGGCCGTCAGCCAGTGGACGCGCGACAAAAAGGTCCTCGACTACAAGGCGCCCCTGGCCCAAAGCGAGACGATCCCGCGCAAGGAGTTGATCGAAGTCGAGAACGACGAGGCCAAGAGCCGCCTTCAAATGAAGTTGACCAAGGACAAGCTGCTGATCTACGGCCTGACCGAGGAGGAAATCCAGGCGTCTCCCGGCGGCGGCGACGGCATCGAGAAGGCGCGGATGACCCTCCGCTCGCGCGCCGAGGGCGTCGTCATCAAGCGAACCGTCGTGCCGGGCAACTACTACGGCGCCAAGGACGAGCTGATGGAGATCGCCCCGCTGGATCACCTTTTGGTCCGCGGGAGCGTCAGCGAACTCGACGCCGACAAGGTCGAGGTCGGCCAGACGCTCCACGTCATCTTCCCCTACTCCGATCAAACGATCGGGGCCCGGGTCGCCTACATCGACAAGGCCATCGACCCGGACACCCGGGCGGCCAGCTTCCGAGCCCTGATCCCCAACCCCGAGCAGCGGTTCAAGGCCGGCATGTTCGTCCGAATCCTGCTGGAAATTCCCCCCGCGACGGACGAAACCCTGATCCCCCGCGAGGCGGTGATTTCGGTCGACCGGCTCAACTTCGTCTTCGTCAAGAGGCCGGGGGCCGACCGCCAATTCGAGCGCCGGAAGGTTTTCGTCGGCCGAGAGAGCAGCGACTGGGTGATCGTCGCGGCCCCGAACGCCGACCACCTGGGCCTCGCGGTCGGCGAGGAGGTCGCCACGACCGCCAGCCTGATGCTCGAGCAAATGTACGAAGATCGGCTCGTCGCCTCCGGCGCGATCTCCCACGAGCGTCCCCGCGACGACGAGGTTTTCGGCAACCCCCCGCGCCCCGTCTCCATCAAGACGCGCTGAGCCGCGGCGTTCGACTTCAGTTGCGCTGGTGGTCGGTCGATGTAATCGAAGCGCTGATTGTTTCCGTTGGGGCGGATGGGCGGCGCGTGGCGGAGTGATCGGATGTCCGGGGGATTTCCCGGAGTCCGGCCGCGGCGATGGATCGTTCGCGGATCCCGGGCCAAGGAGGGAGCCTCCGGAGCCATGTTGCGATTCTCGGCGACAACCGTCTCGGCCGTCCTGCTGGTGGTCTTGATTCCGTGCGCGGCCGCGCCCGCCTCGGCCCAAACCCCCGGCGAGGACAGGCCGTTCGTGTTTCCCAGGGGAGGCGCCGCCTCTCTGCTGGGAAGGCAGCCGGGAAGCGGCGGGGGTTCGCCGGGCAACTCGCCGGCGACCGGCGCGATTCTGGGGGGCCGCGTGGCTCCTTCGACGCCCAAGGGGATCCCGACCTCCGTCACCACGATCAACCCGATCGCGCCGACGATCAGGCAAGAGCCGATCACCGCCCCGGGGTTTGAGCCGATCTCCGCCGCGGCCGCCCCGCTTTTGGGTCCTCTGACGGTCCCCGAGGAGGCCGAGCCCGACGGTCCCCCCGATGGCCTGACGCTCGACCAGGCGATCTCCACCACCCTCCAGCGCAGCCTCGACATGCGGGCCAAGTATTACGAGATCCCCCAGGCCAGGGCCGACACGCTCCAGGCCAGTCTGAGGGCCAACCCGGTCTTCTACGCCGACGCGCAGCTCGTCCCCTACGGGCAATTCAACCGCGCGGTCCCGGGGGGGCCCACCCAGTACGACGTGAACGTCACCGTTCCGATCGACGTCTCGCGCAAGCGACGGGCGCGAACGGAGGTTGGCCGCCGCGCCGAACGGGTTCTCGAAGCCCAGTATCAAGAAGCGGTTCGCCAGCGGATCGACGACGTCTACGACGCCTTCGTCCTCGGCGCGCTGGCCTCCCGGCAGACGGTTCGCTACGCCCAGTCGAGCGTCAAGGGCTTGGAAAGCCTCGCCGAGCGAACCGAGCAACTCCACGAACGGGGGAGCGTCTCCCTGGGCCAGTTGAACCGAGTTAAGAACCAGTTGCGCGCCGCTCGGCTCGGACTGGCCGACGCCGAAGCCGCCTTCCGAAAGGCCAAGATCAGCCTTGGCGAGCTGATGAACCTCGACCGAGCCGAAATCCAGGCGATGACCCTTCGAGGGTCGATTCAGGACGTCGCGCCCCCGCCTCCACCCGCCCACGAGCTGATCCGCGTCGCCTTGGACGAGCGGCCCGACGTCCTCTCGTACCGCCTCGGCGTGCGCCGGGCCGAAGCCGACGTTCGGCTCGCCCGCGCCAACCGACTCAACGACATCTATGTGCTGTATCAGCCCTACACCTTCCAAAACAACGCTCCCTTCGGACTGAAAAGCGCGCACTCGTGGGCCCTGGGCGTGACCGTTCCGTTGCCGGTTTACAACCGAAACCAGGGAGGGATCCAGCGCGCCGCGCTCAACGTCGATCAAACCAAGGTCGAGCTGGCCGACCTGGAGCGTCGCGTCGCCCTGGAGGTCGATCGGGCGCTTGAGGAATACCACGTCACCCGCCACGAAGTTGAGGAGCTGAGGCGGACGGTCGTCCCGACGGCCCGACAGATTCAGGGAGAGGCCCGCCGACTTTACCTCTCGGGAGAGGCGAGCGTCGTCGACTACATCAACGCGCAACTGGAGTTCAACCAAGTCGCCAAACAATATCTCGACACCTCGATCCGACACCGCCGCGCCATGCTCGATCTGAACACGGTGACCGGCAAGCGGATCATGCCCTAAATCGGCCGCGGCCGAGCGTCCACGAAACCAACCGCCCCGAACCTCGACGGAGAGGAACCGATGTCGCGTCCGCCGCGGCGTCCCCGCGCTCTTCGTCCGACCGATCGGCTTGATTCCCTGCCGCTCGCCCATCGCCGTTCTCGACTCCCAGGAACGTCCGAACCGCTTCGCGAGCGTCTCGCCCGACTCTTAAAAAAGCTGACGAGGCCAGAGTCTGCCGCGGCGCCTCTGATTCGCCCGTGATGCTCTTGTTTTGGGGTTTTATGGATGGTGACGGCTGAAATGCGAGAAAAAGGCGGAAAGAATTCTATGGGAATTTAGGTTTGTTGTTTAAGATGGGGGCGAGTTCGGTTTGTTATGGGCGTTTGACGCGGCGGCAAGAAACGCGCTGGGAGACGAAATCCCGGCCATCCCCGAAGGTTGACCTCGTGAAAGGCGGCGCGCGATGGCGGACAAGGCCGTGCTATTTGGCGTCAACGAATACAAGAACGTTTCGTCGCTCCGCGGGTGCGTTAATGATGTCGAGGACATGAAGGCCCTGTTGACGGGAGTCTTCGGGTTCGACTCGCGGAACGTCCGAACGTTCGTCGACGCGAGGGTGACGAAGGCCGAGGTGGAACGCCAAATGAGGTGGCTGTTCCGCGATGCGTCGGAGGGGGACCGGGTGGTTTTCCACCTCTCGGGCCACGGCTCGAACGTCGCCGACGCGGACGGCGACGAGCCCGACGGTCAGGACGAAATCTTCTGCATGCACGACATGGATTTCAGCGATCCGGGGTCGTATCTGCTGGACGACGAGTTGCGCGAGTGGACCGAGACGCTCCCCTCCGGAGTCCAGTTGCTGGTGGTCTTGGACACCTGCCACTCGGGGACGGGGACGCGCCTGCTCCTCTCGCGCGACGCCGTCGACGAGCCGCCGGTCCTGGTCGACGACCAAGTGGCCCTCAGGCGCGCGATGGCCGCCGGTGGCGGCGAGCGCGCGATCGCCGCGGCGGCCGCGGAACCGAGGTCCGACAGCCCCGACCTCGTCCTCGTACGGTATGTCGAACCACCGCCGGAGGTGAAGGAGGAGATCGCCGCGGCGCGCGCCAAGGCGGCCAAGTCGAAGAAGCGCGGGTTCGCGAAGGCTCCGCTGAATCATGTGCTGCTCGCCGCCTGTCGCGACGATCAGACGGCGGCCGACGCCACCATCAACGGCCGTCCCGCCGGCGCGTTCACCCATTACCTGTGCCAAACGCTCCGGTCCGAGGGTTTGAGCGCTTCGCGTCGAACGCTGATCGACCGGGTGGGCCAGGCCCTCGCCGACGCCTATTTCAGCCAGGTTCCCCAGCTTGAGGCCGCGGATGGCGATGTGCCGCTTTTCAAGGGCGAAGCGTCCCAAGCCCCATCGGCCGACGGCGCCTCTTCGCCCCCCCGGCCCCGCCCGAAGGCGTCCGGCGAGTCCATCGACCCTCTGGAGTTGTTGGCGAGGATCGTCGGCGACGGCTCGGAGCTTGGCGCCGAGGCGCGCGGCCGCGCGCTGGAGGTTTTCTCCAAGATCGTCGGAGCGCCCAGGGCGCCCGCGATTGGCCGGGCTCCGTCGATCGCGCGGGTCCTTGTTCCGGTTCATGGGATCTGCCGGCACGTCGCCGGGTATTCGAACGACTGGTGGAGGGCGCTGCGGCCGTTCACAAACGTTTATGGCGCGGGCGAACTCGGCGACACGCGCCGCGAGGTGCTTTGGAGCCAACTGGTCAACCAACGCGGGATCGAGCACCGCGGGGTTCGCGAACTTCGAGACCCCGAGGAGATCGAGCAGGCGACCTTCAACGCGATGGTCCGTGGCGTGCTTGAGGAGCGGACGATGGCCGAAGGCTTGCAAGACGCGACCGAGCCGGCCGCGGCTCGCGAGGCGATTGAGCGCGGCTTTGAGGGCGAACGGGGGCTGAGCATCCCCGGCTTCAACTGCGTCGACGACTTCGCGGTCTACATGTTCGACGAGTCGATCCGTTCCGCCGTGATCGCCTGTTTCACCTCGGTGGTCCGGCCGCTGCTTGAGCAGAGCGTTGAGGTCGACGTCCTCAGCCATAGCTGGGGCACGGTCGTCGCGTACGAGGGGCTTCGCGAGCTGGAGTCGTCGTTCTCGGCGCCCCTGGTCCGCAACTTCTTCACGGTCGGCTCGGCGCTGTCGATCTTCGCGGTGAAGTCGCGGCTGAGGCCCGCGAACAGGGACGGACGCCGGCCTCGGGTCGTCCGGCGTTGGATCAATCTCGACGCCCAAGGCGACCCCGTCGGCGGCCGGTTGAAGGGCCAGCCGTTCCAGGTTGACGAGGAGGATCTGAACCTGCCCAACATGGGCTGCGGCTTCCTCGACGCCAGTTGCGCCCACAGTTCGTACTTCCAGGTGGACAACGTGGCGGTGAACCGCGACATTTTCGCCCGGAACATCAACGCCGGCTGATCGACGACGAGCCTTGGGGGAGGCCGGCCGCGCCGGTCGGCGTCTCTCCAAGGCGCCGACGTCTTTTTTCGGAGCCGCCGACCGATGCGCGCCTCCCCGTCCGAAGAATCCCATCCGCCGCCGGACGCCGCGCCGGCGACCTCGTCGCGGGTTCCACCGCGGCAACTGGCCACGACGCCGGTCAGCCGCCGGCTCCGGGTCTTCGCGTTCGACCCCCTGCTCGGCGCCCGGGTCGACACCATGGGCGTCAACCAGATCACCGTCTCGATCCCCTGGGACGATTCGCTCGCGCCGGGGCCGGTGGGCGAGTACTTGGAGGTCATCGACCACGATCCGTCCGGGGGCTGCTACTACGCGCCGGTCAACCTGAACGATGCGAATCTGTTGGCGACCGACGGCCTGGCGCCCTCGGAGGGGAACCCGGGGTTCCACCAGCAGATGGTCTACGCCGTCGCGATGACGACGATCCGCAACTTCGAGCAGGCGCTGGGGCGCAGGGTGATCTGGCGTCCGAGACAGGCGTGGGAATGTGGACGGAAGGATGGTCCGGATGAGTACGTCCAACGGCTCCGGATTTACCCCCACGCCTTGAGGGAGGCCAACGCGTATTACAGTCCGGTCAAACGCGCCCTTCTGTTCGGCTACTTTCCGGCGTCGTCCAGCGCGCCCGGGCGGAATCTTCCGGGCGGAACCGTGTTCACTTGTCTTTCCCACGACATCATCGCCCACGAGACGACCCACGCGCTGCTCGACGGCATGCATCTTCGGTTCACCGAGTCGAGCAATCCCGACGTCCTGGCCTTTCACGAGGCGTTCTCGGACGTGGTGGCGCTGATGCAGCATTTCAGCTTTCCCGCCGTGCTGCGCCATCAGATCGCCCTGACCCGGGGGGATCTCGCGTCGCAGAACCTGCTGGGCCAGCTCGCTCAACAGTTCGGCGAGGCGGTCGGCCGCTACGGCGCGCTTCGCGACGCGATCGGCTCGGTCGACCCGCGAACCCGGGTTTGGAAGCCGACCGAGCCCGATCCGGCCGCCTATCAGACGACCCACGAGCCCCACGCGCGCGGGGCGATCCTGGTCGCGGCGGTCTTCGACGCCTTCCTGACCATCTACAAGGCCCGAGTCGCCGATCTTCTGCGGATCGCCAGCGGGGGGACGGGCGTCTTGCCGGACGGCGAGCTTCACCCCGACCTGGTCTCCCGACTGGCGGGCGAGGCGGCCAAATCGGCCGGGCACGTCCTGACCATGTGCGTCCGGGCGCTTGATTACTGCCCTCCCGTCGACCTGACGTTCGGCGATTACCTGCGCGCTTTGATCACGGCCGACACCGAACTGGTTGGCGAGGATGACCGCGGCTACCGCGTCGCCATGATCGAGGCGTTCCGCCGGCGCGGCCTGTACCCCGAGGGAGTGCGCAGCCTCGCGCCGGACAGCCTGCTGTGGAGGGGCGTCGACGAGAACCCCGACTCGCCGGGCCGCGACGCGCCGTTCGGACCTCCCGAACAATCGCCGGTCATTCGAGCCGGCGGCTGGAACCTCTGGGCCGATCGCAAACGGATGTTTGATTACGCGGGGAAGCTCCGCGCCGAGTTCCGCGAATGGATCGCGGATCTCCGCCGGACCGGCGACCCAACCGCCCTCGGCGCCCTGTTGGGCCTGGCCCTGGACGACGACGCTCCGGCCGGCGTCGACCGCGATCCAGAGGGTCGGCCTCGGTTCGAGGTCCACGCCGTTTACCCCGCGCGGCGGGTCGGGCCGGACGGCCAGCTCATCATGAACCTCGTCGTCGAGTTGACCCAAGAGCGAAAAGGGTTTTTGGATCCGAATCGGCAGGACCGGGTCGACCGAGGACTCGGGGGCGCCGCAACCGGGGATTTCGTTTTCCGAGGCGGCTCCACCCTCGTGTTCGACCTGGAAACGGCCGAGCCGCGCTACATCATCCGCAAGAACATCCTGTCCGGGGCCCGCCTGCGCCGTCATCGCGAGCATCTCGCGAACATGGTCGGGAGATCGTTGTGGGCGACCTATTTCGGACCGAGCAACGGCGGCGAGCCATTCGCCTTGACGCATCGCGACGACTAATCCTCCGGAGCGACTTTGATGGCTCGACCAGCCTCCCGCGACGCCCCCCGGGTCCGCATGTATCGCCATGGGCTTGGCGACTGCTTCCTCGTCACCTTGCCGGGCGTTTCGGCAAGACCCTTTCACATGCTGATCGACTGCGGCCTGCAAATGGGCGCTCCGGACGAGGCCGGGACGATGGAGCGGGTCGCCAAAGACATCGAGGCGACGACGGAGGGACGGCTCGACATCGTGGTCGTTAGCCACGACCATTGGAACCAGGTCTCGGGCTTCGCGCTGGCGCGCTCGGTCTTCGACCGCGTCGCGATCGGCGAGGTCTGGTTCGGATGGGCCGAAGATCCAACCGATCCCCTCGCCGGGGCCGTCGCCGCGAACCGCGGCCGCCACCTGCGCGGGCTTCGGGCGCTGGCCAACCGGCTCGCCCGATCCTCTCCAGGCGACGAGAGGGGACCGGCGTTGGCGGCGGAGTTGAGTGTTCCGCTCGGCTTTTATGGTCCGCGAGACGGCGCCGTCGGCCGGCGGGCGATCGAGTACCTGAAGGACCATCCCAGCGGGCCCCGCGTCCGTTATGGGCGCGTCGGCGGCTCGGCCATCCGGCTTTCGGGCTCCGCGAGCGCCAGCGCCTTTGTTCTCGCTCCCTCCCCGGAGAAGGCGCCGTCGCTCGCGAACCCGTCCGCCTTGTTGCACTTTCTCGCCGCCGCCGGCAACCCATCCGACGGGGATGACGAGGGCGCCGTCCAAAGCGACGCCTTCGACGATCGCTACCGGCTTTCGCCCAAGCGGGCCGAGCGCCTCCCCTTTTTCCGCCGGAGGTATCTGGCCGACGATGAGGCGTGGCGCCGCGTGGACCGGGACTGGATGGCCGCGGGCGCGCCGCTGGCCCTGGCGCTCGACGGCCATGGCGACAACCTGAGCCTCGCCCTCGCGATCGAGGTCGAGCCGGGGGGGGCGGTGCTCCTCTTTCCCGGGGCCGCCCGGACCGAGGACTGGGCCGGCTGGGCCCGGCTTAACTGGCGGCGCGCCGGCGTCCAAGACGAAGCGACCGCGACCGGCGCCGACCTCTTGGCGCGGACGGCGCTGTACAAGGTCGGACATCACGGCGCCGCCCGCGCCGCGCCGGGGCCCGAGGGGATCGGCCTGATGACCAGCCCCGATCTGGTCGCCATGCTGTCGGTCGACCAGGAATTCGCCGAGAAGTCCGGGTGGAGGATGCCCGAGCCCAGGCTCTTGGACCAGCTTCTCCGCGTCTCGCGAGGCCGCCTCCTCCGATCCGACCGCCCGTTCCCCGAACGCCCCGAATTCGCTTCGGCCGGTGAATGGAGGGTGTTCCGCGACGCGGTGGTTTTCGACCCGAACGGGCTCCACGTCGACTTCCACCTTGGAGGCCGACCCGGGCTCGCCGGCGGCCTCGATTGACGCGGATCCCCGCCTTCGGTTTTCTAGCACCGCCTCGCCCCCGCCGGTAAAATGAAAAGGTCTCAATCCGCGCCCACCGAAAGGTTCGCGACCCCCGAGGACGACCACGCCGTGACACACCTCCAGAGACTCCGCGACGGGCTGATCGCGTTGGGTTTGACGCTGTCTGTGGTGGGGACCTCCCCCGCCCCGGCGATCGCCGAGGAACCCTCGGACGGCGGGCTTCGGCCGCTGGCCTTGGAGCCGCTTCCCCTGGGGGAAATCAAGCCCGCGGGCTGGCTCAAAAAACAGCTCGAGATCCAGGCCGACGGCCTGAGCGGTCATCTCGATGAGTTCTGGCCCGACATCAAGGAGAGCGCCTGGATCGGCGGCGAGGCCGAGGGCTGGGAGCGCGTTCCCTACTGGCTCGACGGCGTGGTTCCCTTGGCGTTCCTGAACGACGACCCGAACCTGAAGGCCAAGGTCAAGCGGTACATCGACCACATCCTCGACCACCAGCAACCCGACGGCTGGCTCGGCCCGATCGGCGACGTTCAAGGGCACAAGCCCTACGACCCCTGGCCCCTCTTCCCCCTCTTCAAGGCGCTGCTCCAGTACGAGCAAGCCACCGGCGACGCCCGGGTGATTCCCGCGTTGGTCAAGTGCGCCCGAAAGATCGGTGAAGTTCTCGATCAAACGCCCCTTTATAGCTGGGGCAAGATGCGGGCCGCCGATTTCGTGGTCTCCTTGTACGCGCTTCACGATCGCGTGGGCGAGCCTTGGCTGCTCGACTTGGCGCGCAAGGCGTTTGAGCAAAGCCACGACTGGCGCGTCCAGTTCGAGGACTTCAAGGACACCGGCAAGTCGACCCGGTTCGATCTCGACATCCACGGCGTCAACATCGCCATGGGACTGAAGTACGGTCCCGTCCGATGCCGGCTGACCGGCGATGACAGGGACCGCGACGCGATTTTCGCGATGCTCCGGGAACTCGACGAACACCACGGCCAACCCAACGGCCTGTACTCGTGCGATGAACACCTCGCCGGCCGAAGCCCCTCGCAGGGCTCCGAACTCTGCGCGGTGGTCGAGGCGATGTATTCGCTCGAAGCCGCTTTGGCGATTACCGGCGACGCCCGGCTGGGCGACCGGCTTGAGAAGATCGCCTTCAACGCCCTTCCCGCCACGTTCAAGAAGGACATGACCGCCCACCAGTACGACCAGCAGTGCAATCAGGTTATCGCCACGCGAGCGGATGAGCGCGTCTACACCAGCAACGGACCCGACGCGAACCTCTACGGCCTGGAGCCGAATTTCGGCTGCTGTACCGCGAACTTCCATCAAGGTTGGCCCAAGCTCGCCTCGCATCTTTGGATGAAGACCCCGGAGGGGGGCCTGGCCGTCGTCTCGTACGCCCCTTGCGTCGTCGAGACCAAGATTCAAGGCAAGCCGATCAAGCTGGAGGTGAAGACAAATTATCCGTTCCGCGACTCCATCGAGATCGTCGTGACCGTCCCCGAGCCGATGACGTTTCCACTGCATCTTCGCGTTCCGTCTTGGTTGCGAGCGCTCATGATCATCGTCACCGACAAGGACCTTCCATCCCGGCGCGGAGACGCCGACACCCGCGCCGGGTATATGACGATCAAGGCCGACTGGAGCGGGACGAGGTCGGTTC
>Ga0182742_1001712_pt1 | contig 26778 bp, 23 predicted proteins | sample eDN5th37CBELigMG_FD_128880 | JGI IMG/M metagenome (GOLD analysis project Ga0182742, IMG submission 128880) | Enriched Miracle-Growth compost microbial communities from Emeryville, California, USA - eDNA 5th pass 37_C BE-Lig MG (version 2)... ...
ATCGGAAAGCCGTATGAGGGAGAACCTCACGTACGGTTTGATGAGGGGGAACTGATAGGAGTAAGGCGACCAAACGGTCGCCAGAAAGCGTCAGTTCTCTACTCTACACCCTGAATCACTTCCTCGATGCGGGCTGCATTTGGCCGCGGTTCCGCCTTTGGAGTGGGAGGCGGCCAGGAATGACCCCCAGTAAAGATCCCAACCCGCCTGAGTGTTTTCTCCTTTTTCCTCGCCTCCACTACAGCTGGAAGACCACCAACTACTATTTAAAATCATTATAAAAAGATATTGACTTTATTCGATGATCTAGTAAAATGAGAAATGTTCCTAGTTAATAATAATTTTAATCTGATAGAGAGAAAGGGGAGGCCTTCATGTATGACGTCATCATCATCGGCGGCGGTCCGGCAGGGGCATCGGCTGCGATCTATACAGCTCGCGGAAATCTGAAGACCTTGGTCATCGATAAGGCGCCTGGTACGGGTGCATTGGCCCTGACGCATAAAATAGCCAACTACCCGGGTGTAGAGGGTGAGTTGTCCGGTAAAGAACTGCTCGATAAAATGCGTCGCCAGGCGGAGAGCTTCGGCGCAGAATTTATCCAAACGACCATCACAGCCGTCGACGTAGAGGATGAAGAAAAAAGCGTCTTCACTGCCCACGGGACATTTGAGGCAAAAGCGATCATCGTCGCGACAGGGTCCAAAGGACGCAACCGGATGCTTCCGGGTGAAGAAGACTTGTTGGGTCGCGGGGTAAGTACATGTGCCACTTGCGACGGCGCCTTCTATGAAGGCAAACACGTAGCCGTCATTGGAGACAGCGAGGAAGCGCTGGAAGAGGCGCATGCACTGACCAAGTTTGCGGATCGCATTACCTTCCTGGTACCGCGCGCTGACCTTCAGGGGATCGAGGAAGTACCGGAGTTGCCCAAAACAGAGCTTCTGTTCCGCACGCGCCCACTGGAAATTCTCGGTGAAAAGAAAGTGGAAGGTGTCCGCATTCGCACCGCAGAGGGCCAGGAAGAAGTCCTGGATGTCGATGGCGTCTTTGTATTCCTCTCAGGCAGCAAGCCTGGCACTGATTTCCTGGATGGACAAGTTCCACTCGATGACGAGGGCTTCATGATTCTGGATGAATTCATGCAATCCTCCGTTCCAGGTGTATTCGGTGCCGGAGAAGTCCGCAAAACCCCTGTCAAACAGGCGGTCGTAGCAGCGGCAGACGGCGCAATTGCGGCGATGGCTGTCGACAAATACATCAACAAGCGTTCCAAAGTAGTTCCACAATACAAATAATCAGGCAGATAAAAGGAGAGAGACATGATGGCACAAGCAATCGTATATTCCAGCACCAACTGCAATTTTTGCAAGCAACTGAAAACCTATCTGGACGAGCAAAACATCTCCTATGAGGAGCGCAACATCGACGAGTCCGATGAATTCGCACAAGAACTGCACAATCTGGGCATCATGTCCGTGCCTTTGACTGTGATTGGCGAAAAGCAAATCCTGGGCTTCAACCCGAACCGAATCAAAAAAGCGCTGGCTGCTTTGGAAGAAAGCGCACAGTAATTCTTGCACGACTGAAGAACGAGTCCTGACGCAACCAGTCCAGACAACATGAATAGGGAGAGAGTTCATATGATGACAGAGCAAGTGCAATTGCAAGTTGGGAAAAAAGCACCCGATTTCAACCTGCTTTCCACGAAAAACATGGAGACTCTGGAAGAACGGGTGAAGCTGGACGACTACAAAGGAAAATGGCTGATTTTGTTCTTCTGGCCATTCGACTTCACTTTCGTCTGCCCGACAGAGGTCACCTCTTTTAGCGACAGCATCGAAGAGTTTCGCGATCTGGATTGCGAAGTATTGGGTGTCTCCACTGACAGTGTGCACACACACCGCGCCTGGATCAAAACTCCGCGCGACCAGAACGGGATCGGAGAGGTCAACTTCCCGCTTGCCAGCGACTTCAACAAGGAAACAGCGCGTGCCTATGGTATTCTGGACGAGACGGTAGGGGCAGCGTATCGCGGTTTGTTCATCATTGACCCGGAAGGAATCTTGCGTTACCAGGTCGTGACAGACATGAACGTAGGCCGCAGTGTAGAAGAAACCTCCCGCGTCCTGCAAGCCTTGCAGGCAGGCGGTCTGTGCCCTGCGAACTGGAAGCCGGGCATGAAAACATTGTAATTCCCAAAAAACGATTCCGCATCCCGATGGCTGCGGAATCGTTTTTTTGCGTTTGGTAACCTCCCTGGGCGCATGTGCATAGCCTACTGATAGAACAGGGAGGGGAAACACATGCAATTTTATTACGGAGAGCAAATGCCGCTGCGCATTTTGGATGAGGGAGAGTTCTGGAAGCATCAGGAGGCGGAGCATACAGAGGTTATTCGAGCACTCGTGCCCAATTTGGAGCAGCAATTTGTACAGGCGCTGCAAGAATGGGAGCAGGAGCTGTCACGTACGCAGGCTACATTTGTTCAATATATTGAAACAGCAGTTAGGGGCGGAGCGTATCTTCAACCCGCCTTTTATGAGCAGGTGCTGGAGCTGGTAAAGTTTGCATTGCGAGAAAGTGAACAGTTTATCATGCTGTTAAATCAATTAGGGACGGAAAGCGAAGCCTTAAAGCATAATCCAACTGCCATTACGGTGTTAAACCATATCCGCCGGGAGTCGGAATATTTTATCGGGATTGCCCAGGCCCTTTTATACAGTCAATAACGATCAGACATGAAAATTGAAAGATGAAAGAGGCGTTTTCGAGCCGTTCAGACTCGGAAACGCCTCTTTTTTTCCTCTTTTCAATTGAGAGCAACCTACCAATTTTCCGCAGCAGTCGGAAAATACGGGATGCAACAGATGGACCTGCCAGCTTTCTGGCATTAGGGCGATCGTCAGGCAAGGTTGCAGGACTTCGTACCAAAAAAAGTAGGGCGTTATATTCATTATCTATCAAATATTAAAATTCGATTACAAATATGAATTAAGTATGAATGGTGATTTCAGGCTATGGGAGGGTGGATTCTCTACGTATACAATTTGGGCAGAAACGGGCAACAGCACAACGGAGGTTGAAGAGGATTGGGACAGCACAGGAGACGTCGGGGGCAATGGGCCGCTTTGGCCGTCATGATCGCGGCTGTTTTCACCTCTCTCTGGTGGAATGGCAGTGGCAATCGTGTAGAAAGCATGGAAATATCGAAAGGCGTGCAGACGAAATTCCGCACGAATGGCGAGTATATCGAAGTCTACCAGAATCAAGCCTGGAAGCCCTTTTTTACCAAAGGAATCAATCTGGGCGCATCGCTGCCTGGACACTTCCCGGGGGAACTCCCCATCACCAAGGAAGATTATTTGCGCTGGTTCTCCATGATCGATGAGATGGGGGCGAATGTCATCCGGATCTATACGATCCATCCACCCGCCTTTTACGAGGCCTTGGTCGCGTTTAATCAACGCAAGGAGGGGGAGCCGCTCTATCTGATGCAGGGAATCTGGAGCCCGGAGGAATTGCTGATCGAAAAGCAGGACGCGTTCCTGCCGGAAATTCATGAACAGTTTCAACAAGAGATCCGGGATGCAGTCGGAGCCGTATACGGGGCTGTCACCCTTCCGGAAAAAATGGGGAAGGCGAGCGGAAAGTATCGGGCCAATGCAGGTCCTTACCTCATTGGCTGGCACATCGGTACAGAATGGGACCCTGTCATGGTCCAGAAAACCAACAAGCTTCATCAGGCGACGGAACCTTATCAGGGGAAGCATTTTCGCGCCACGCCGCAGGCATCGCCCTTCGAGTCCTGGTTGGCGGAGATGGTGGATCTGGTCGCGGAGGAAGAAAGCCAATATGGATGGCAGCATCCGATGACGTTTACCAATTGGGTGACGACAGATCCCATCCAACATCCAGGCGAGCCGATTTATCACGAGGATATGGTGAGTGTCGATCCGACGCATATCGAGCCGATCCACTGGAAGGCAGGGTATTTCGCGTCCTATCACGTCTACCCCTACTATCCGGACCTGTTTCGCTATGATTCCGATTTGAAGCAGGTCAAGAATGACAAAGGTGAGATCGATACGTACAAGGCGTATTTGCGGAAATTGAAAGCCCACCACGACGGACTGCCGATCATGGTGACGGAATTCGGAGTCCCGGCTTCCTGGGGCAATGCGCATCTGGGGGAGCTGGGACGAGACCAGGGCGGACATACCGAGGAGCGCCAGGGAGAGATCGACGCTCAATTGATGCGCGAGATTCATGCGGAGGGATACGCCGGAGGCATTCTCTTCGTGTGGCAGGACGAGTGGTTCAAGAAGACCTGGAATACGATGAAATTCGAGCTTCCGGAGGACAGGCGCTCGCTCTGGCTGAATGTTCTGACCAACGAGTCCCTGTTCGGCGTCCTCGGGATGCATCCGGGCAAGGAGGAATTGCTGACGATCGACGGCGACAAGACAGATTGGGAAAAGCTGGACGAGGGTCAAAAGCAAAGGCTGGAGATGTCGAGGCCCGGCCTCTCAGAGCTCTGGGTGACGCATGATGAAGCTTATCTCTACGTCTTGGCCGAGCTTGCGGAGGACTTTGATCCGCAGACACGGACGCTCTATCTGGGCTTCGATACGCTTCCGGGAGGGAATCGGAAAGCGCCCGAGCTATCCGGACAGACCTTGGATGAAGGACTGGAAACGCTGGTTCGACTCGGCGATGCGAAGGAAAGCGAGATTCTCATCGCTGCGAACTATGATTTTCATACCCGATTGTACGGCAAACGGTATCGGATGCTGCCGGTCAAGGAGGAAGCGATGGAGGACAATTCCGGTGTTTTCGTCCCTTGGAAGCTGGCTGTGGGAATGGCGATGGAGCCGCCCGACAGCAAAGCGTACTACCCGATGGAAGAGGTCGTCGCAGGCAAGCTGCGCAGAGGAACAACAGACGCCAGCCGTCCTGACTACAGCTCATTGACAGCCTGGGAGGCAAAAGGAAGGATCGTAGAACTGCGCATTCCGTGGATGCTGCTCGGCTTTACCGACCCTAGCTCCCTCCAGGTGATGAGTTATCGGGATGAAGGGGCTGCCTTCGTCACCGAGACGACGAAAGGCATTCGAATATTCCCCTGGACTGTGGAAAAACAGACAGCCACCAAGGCACCGACTGCGATAGAGTCGGACAGGCCGTATCCATTGACAAAGCTGCCGCGTTACAAGTGGGAGCCATGGGAAGAAGTACACTACCACGAACGAAAAAAACAGAGCTACACCCGGATTCAACAGGTATTTCAGGAATTGACCGAACCAAATCGAAAAGAGACCAAACCATGAGGGGATGGGGGTGGGGATGTGGAGACACCACTGACGATAGCCGTGTACATGCTGTACGGCCTCTGCGGAGCGGCTGTGCTGGGGCTGCTTGTGCTGTTTGTCCTGAAGCTGCGTCATCTCGCTGCTGACAAACGCGAGCGGGTTTGTCTGGAAAAATACCAAGACTATTTTTTCTATATCCAGGCCTACGGGGAAGAAGAGGGGCGTCTGAAGCCGCCAGCGGGAGTCCTGACGCGAAGCGAAAAAAGGATCATCCAAAAAAAGCTGATTTCCCTACTGGAGCGCTTTAGAGGCATTCATCGCCAAAAATTGCTTGATCTCTGCGAAGACCTGGGGTTAGTCGAGATGGATCTGAAGCGGCTGAACTCCTGGTGGAAATGGTCGCGGGTGGACGCTGCCTACAATCTCGGGATGATGCATGCGGAGCAAGCGGTCCCGGGGATCATCCGGCTCATGAAAAAAGACGATAACGATGCCAGCATGTTCATCTTCGCGCGCGCTTTGGCCAAATGTGCGCGCCAGGAAAAAGATCTGCGCGAGATGGTCAAGCTGCTGGTGGCGTACCGCCAAAACTGCCAGCCGCTGATCGTCGACATACTCAGCGACAGTCAGATCGATACCGGCCCCTTGTTTGTCTCTTTGGTGAGCGAGGAGGATGCCGATCTGGTCAAAGTCGGGCTGATTGGACTGACATCACATGTCCAGCCCGGCATGGGCTCGATCCTGGATCAACTCGTGAATTCGGCTGACAAAGAGGTCCGGATCAAGGTGGTAAAGCTGTTGTGCCGGGATATTCGTTATCTGACGAAGCGAAATGTCAGCCTATTCTTGACGCATCCTGACTGGGAGATCCGCTCTGTGGTGGCGAAGGCGATCGGCGAGCTGGGATTGTCCACCTACATTCCGCTTTTGAAGCGTGCAGTGAAGGATCCGCATTGGTGGGTCGCCCGCAACAGCATGAACAGCCTGGCTCAATTGCAGGTGGATGGCTTCCGGGCACTTTGTTCGATCTTGGAGGAGGAGAGGGACAGCCGCATCCGCGAGATGGCCAATCAGGTCATCCAAAAGGAACTGGAGAAGGGCAAATTTCCCAGCATCGATCTGGAGCAGCAGATCACGCACCAACAAAAGCTGCTTTTTTACCAAGAATGGAGCAGGAAAACACTCAATACCGCCCATGCATTGGAAAAGTAGGCAGGAGGGAGGAAGCGATGAGAGATTTCTTGCTATATTACGGGATGTTTGCCATCTATTACGTCTTCGTCATCAACTCGCTGTATTTATTCATCATGATGTTCTCCTTCAAGAGCATCATGGGGATTCTCAAAAGTTCCCTGTACTCCAGGTATCAGGCCCTGTCCGGCTCGCCGCATGTGCCGCCGATCTCGATCCTGGTTCCCGCGTACAACGAGGAGCTGACTATCATCGAGAACGTCCGGTCGCTGTTGTCGCTCAACTACCCGGAGTATGAAGTGATTGTCATCAATGACGGTTCTGGGGACGAGACGCTCAACGTGCTGATCAATGAGTTCAACCTGCAGCTCTCCCATCATGCTGCCGTCCGGCCTGTGCTGAATACGGGGAAGGTTCGCAGTGTCTACTACAACCCGGCCTATCCTCATCTGTATCTGATCGACAAAGACAACGGAGGAAAGGCGGATTCGCTCAACGCGGGAATCAACCTTTCCCACTACCCGCTGATCGCTTCGATCGACGCCGATTCATTGCTGGAAAAGGACGCCTTGATCCGCATTGCCCGCGTCTACATGGAGAATCCGGAGGAGACCGTGGCGATTGGCGGCGATATCCGCATCGCCAACGGCTGCAAGATCGAGGATGGCATTGTCAGCGAGATTCGCCTGCCGAATAAGCTTTTGCCGATGCTTCAGTCGATCGAATACCTCAAGGCCTTCCTGGGAGGGCGGATCGGCTGGAGTGCGATCAACGGCTTGATTATCGTCTCCGGCGCCTTCGGTGTCTTTCGCAAGGATTATGTGATCAAGGTGGGCGGTTATCGCGGCGGCTATCCCGGCGAGGATATGAACATCATCATCAAGCTGCACAAATACATGCTGGAGAACAAGCTTCCGTATCGCGTCGCTTTCTGTCCCGACGCAGTCTGCTGGACGCAAGCGCCAGACACGTGGAAAATATTGGGGAGCCAGCGCCGCAGATGGGGACGCGGAAACTTGAAAAACATGATCGAATACGGGCGGTACATGGTTTTTCGCCCTAAATACAAAATATTCGGTCTGGTCACCTTGCCGTACAACATTTTGTTTGAGACCTTGAATCCATATTTTCGAATCACAGGACTGTTGGCATTGATCGGCTACGTGCTGATGGACATGACGCAGGCCAATATCCTGCTGATCTATGGCGCCCTCAACATTCTCTATGGGTTTCTCTTGGGGATTGGCGCGCTGCTGCTGGAGGAAATCGCATTTCGCCGCTATCCGCGTTTTCAGGATATCGTCAAAATGCTTTTCTATACCATTCTGATGTTTTTCGGCTACCGTCAAATCGGTGTCATCTGGCGGTTTTTGGGTCACATCGAATATATGCGCAACAACAACTCGTGGGGCACGATGACCCGAACGAGCTGGAAAGCTGAGGAAAAGAAAACGATTTCCAGTCTGGAGGTAAGAGGATGAACAGTCTAGTCCCTGCATTTCATCAATTTCTGCAAGCGTCCAGGTCAGAACACAACTCTTGCGGCATCATACTCGCTGCATGCAAGCAGCTTAGCCCGACATCGGTCAGCTACATCGAGGAGGCTCTCCAACAAAAAAGCACGGGCTTGCACATGCAAATCTCCTATGACAAAAACACCCGCCTGCTGGCAGTCTATCTGGAGGGGCAAAACCGCAGCGAGACTCACTTTTTTTCTCTGCAGGTCAAGGATGTCCTGCAGGAACGCGGGCTTCTGGCAGGCAGTCTATTGATCGCCAGCTTTTCCGAATCCAAACAGGCGACAAGCTACGTCCTGCAGCGAATGATTCAGGAGGTCATGGAGCTGGCGGGCTATGGGGAGATCAAGCTGTTTTTTCACCGCCTGGATGGCAGAGAGGAAACGGCGGGCAGCATCCTGCTGGTCAACCACGACGAGACGGTTAACGAGTTCCTGCAAATATTCCTGCAGCAAAAAGGCTACCACGTAACGATCGCCCAGGATGGCATGGATGGGGTGCAAAAATACCAGGAGCTGTTCCCGGATTTGGTCATCACCGATCTCAACCTGCCGATCATGGACGGTTATCAACTGATGGAGAGAATCAAGCAGCAGCAGACAGGACCAGCGAGCAAGATCGTCGTTCTGACGGACAAGAAGCTGGAGGAAGATGTAAAAAAATCATTCGCTCTCGGTGCTTCCGACTACATCACCAAGCCTTTTTCACCTGTAGAGCTGGCGGCACGCGTGAAGCGGCTCATTTCATAAAGAGACCATAAAAGGGGAGAGACGAGTATGGGGAGATTCGAGGAACTGCAGCAAAAATTGGCGGATAAGACTGCTAGAGTAGGGGTGATCGGGCTTGGCTACGTCGGTCTGCCCCTTGCCGTGGAAACGATAAAAGGCGGATACGCCGTCGTCGGGATTGATTTGGACCCGAGAAAAGTCGAGAGCTTAAAGGCTGGCGTCTCCTACGTCCAGGATATTTCGGATGAGACGTTGCAGGAATGCCTCGCTACAGGTCGTTTTTTTCCGACGACAGACTACGCTGCCATTGCGGAGCTGGATGCGATCAGCATCTGCGTCCCTACACCGCTGAGTCCGAATCAGGATCCGGACACCTCCTACATTACGCATGTCGTAAGCCAATTGAAGATCCATATGAAGCAGGGGATGCTGATTACGCTCGAAAGCACCACCTATCCGGGCACGACTGAAGAGCTGATTCAGTGGGAGATCGAGAAATTGGGCTATCAGGCAGGGGTGGATTTCTTCCTCTGCTATTCTCCGGAGCGGGTAGACCCAGGCAACCGGAAATTCAACACCTACAACACGCCCAAGGTGATCGGGGGAACCACCCAAAGATGCATCGATCTGGGGATGGCGCTATACGGAAATCTCGTACAAGCGGTCATTCCCGTCTCTTCGCCGAAAGTGGCAGAAATGTCGAAGCTGTTGGAGAACACCTTCCGCAGCGTCAATATCGCCTTTATGAATGAGATGGCCTTGATGTGCGACAAGATGGGCATCAATGTCTGGGAAGTGATAAAGGCGGCTTCGACCAAGCCTTTTGGCTACATGCCGTTTTATCCGGGACCTGGCATCGGAGGCCATTGCATTCCGCTCGACCCGATGTATCTGTCATGGAAGGCAAAAGGCTTTCGTTTTCACAGCAAGTTTATTGATATTGCGCAATCCATTAACGACAGCATGCCGGACTACGTTCTTCACAAGACGGTGCAGGTCCTGAATCTTTATGCCAAATCGATCAACAGCTCCAAAATCCTCATTCTCGGCATGGCGTACAAGCCGGATGTGGACGATCTGCGAGAATCGCCGGGACTGGAGATCTATGAATTGTTTAAAAAGAACGGGGCAAGCGTGGACTACTACGATCCGTACGCCAAACATTTTGTCAATAAAGCGGGAGAATCGGTTCATTCCATCGCCTATGATCTGGAGCGGTTCCGCACTTACGACTGCATGGTGCTGATCACCAATCACGGCAGCTTCGACTACCAGGAGCTGGCTGATTTGGGCGTCGCCGTCATCGATACGCGCAATGCCTTCGAAGGTGTGGAGGGTTCCCATATCTACAAGATCGGGATGGCTGTTTCGATCCCGCAGAAAAAGGAAGTCGTCAGCCTGCTCGCGTAAGGCGGGCCAGGCTGCCCTACATCAACGTATGAACGTGAAGGAGGAAGGACCATGTGTGGAATCATGGGATACATCGGCAAAAGAGAAGCGCAGCCTATTTTGATCGACGGACTGCGCAAGCTGGAATACCGCGGCTATGATTCAGCCGGAATCGCCGTGAGCGACGGAACAAAGATCGCGATTCGCAAAGCGAAAGGGCGAATCGACATCCTGGAAGGCCAGGTGCGGCATACCCGTCTTCACGGCTCGATCGGCATTGGTCACACGAGATGGGCGACACATGGACGCCCTTCGGATGCCAACTCTCATCCTCATACAGATGAGCGCGGCAAGTTCGCGATTGTTCACAACGGAATTATCGAAAACGAACAGGAAATCAGGCAGGAGCTCATACAGGAAGGGGTCGCCTTCACTTCCGAGACGGATACAGAAGTCATCGCCCACCTGCTTGCGAAGCATGATCAAGGCGATCTCCTTCGAACCGTTCAGCAGGTCGCGGCAAGACTGCGCGGGGCCTACGCGCTGGCGGTCATGAGTGAAGAAGAGCCGGACAAACTGATCGCTGTCCGCTATGCCAGTCCTTTGATTATCGGCGTGGGCGTGGATGAGAAGTTTATTGGCTCCGACATCCCTGCCATTCTCGAGCACACGCGGGATGTCTATGTCATGGAGGACGGCGATATGGCCGTATTGACCCCGGATTCCCTGGAGCTGTATGATCTCGAGACGCTGCAGCCGATCGAACGGGAGCAGGTGCGGATCACATGGGACAAGGAGCAGGCTGAAAAGGACGGATTTGACCACTACATGCTCAAGGAAATCCATGAACAGCCGCGTTCTCTTCGTCAGACGATGGCTGGCCGCATCGATGAAGACCGGCAAATGGTCAAGCTTCCCGAGCTGGACCTATCCCCGGAAACTGTGAAAGAGATTGAAAAAATTTATATTGTGGCGTGCGGCACCGCCTATCACGCAGGCATGATCGGCAAGCATGTGATCGAGGAGCTCGCCCAAATCCCGGTAGAAGTAGATGTCGCCTCGGAGTTTCGCTACCGCAAACCGCTGTTCAACCAGAAGACACTAACCATTGCGGTCAGCCAATCCGGCGAAACCGCAGATACATTGGCCGCAATGCGCGAAGCCAAGCGCAATGGCAGCAGCGTACTGGCGATCACCAATGTCGTCGGCAGCTCCATCGCACGCGAGGCTGACCATGTGATGACGACCAAGGCAGGACCGGAAATCGCGGTCGCCTCTACCAAAGCCTACACGTCTCAGCTCATTGCCTTTTATCTGCTGGGCCTCTACTTCGCCCAGGAGAAGAGAAGCATGGATGCAGCGGATTGTGCGGCGCTGGTGCGGGGTCTCCAGAAGCTGCCCGATCAGGTGGAAAAGATTCTCGCCCATGCCGATGATATCCGGCAATTCGCCACCTCCATCAAGGAGGAGAGCCAGATGTTCTTCCTCGGCCGAGGGCTGGATTACGCCGTCTCTCTGGAGGGGTCTCTGAAGCTGAAGGAGATCTCCTACATCCATTCGGAGGCCTATCCGGCAGGAGAGCTGAAGCATGGGACACTGGCGCTGATCGAGGAGGGAACACGCGTGATCGCGCTGTCCACCCAGCCGCATCTGCATGAAAAGATGGTCAGCAATATCACGGAGGTAAAAGCGCGCGGAGCCGTCGTGCTGGGTGTCGCATTGGAAGACAATGTGGAATTGCACCGTTCGGCAGACGAGGTATGCCTGATCCCCGCGACCCATCCGCTTCTCGCTCCGGTGCTTTGCGTCATTCCCTTGCAGCTGATCGCGTATTACACGTCGGTCTCGCTCGGCAATGACGTCGATCGGCCGCGCAACCTGGCCAAAAGCGTCACAGTCGAGTGAGGACAGATTTGCAAGAATACCTGTGAAAGCGAGGAGGGACGCCACATGAGCAGTTTGGAGCCAAATCTGAATCAGGATACCCTGCTGCGCATCATGCTGCAGGCTTGCAAGCTTGGCAATCAGACGAAAGAAATCAACTCTCGCATGATCATAGACAGATTGACTGATGAGTTGAAGCCGTACTTTCCGGCTCGGGAAAAAGGGACGGGGGCGGTCACTCGCAGCAATCGAACACAACAGGAGGCGATCGGATGAGTGTCCACGCTGTCGTATTGGCTGCTGGCAAAGGAACGCGAATGAAATCAAAGCTGCACAAGGTCGTCCACCCCGTATGCGGCAAACCGATGATCGAGCATATCGTCGATCAATTGGAGGGTCTCTCCCTCAAGCATCTGGTCGTTGTCGTCGGTCACGGCGCAGACGATGTGAAAAAGCTGCTGGGAGAACGCGTCGAATTCGTGCATCAAGAAGCTCAGCTTGGCACGGCCCACGCAGTATTGATGAGCGCGCCGATCCTGCAGGAGCAGGATGGGGTGACGATTGTGCTGAACGGGGATACCCCGCTTGTGCGCAGGGAAACATTGGAAAAATTGATTGAGCATCACAGGGGGAAGCAATCGGCTGCTACCGTGCTGACTACCATCGTCGCCAATCCGACCGGCTATGGCCGGATCATCCGCGACGAAGACGGCGACGTGAGAAGAATCGTCGAAGAAAAGGACGCTACATTGGGGCAGAAAAAGGTATGCGAAATCAGCACGGGCATCTTTTGCTTCGACAACCGGAAGCTGTACCAAAGCTTGCGGAGGGTGGAAAATGGGAATGCCCAAGGGGAGTATTACCTCCCGGATGTGATTGCCATCCTGCAAGAGCAGGGAAACGCGGTATCCGCCTACGTGTGCGAAGATCCCGAAGAAGGCGCAGGAGTGAATGACCGCGTACAGCTTGCCCATATCGAAAGCCTGCTGCGCAGAAGAATCCACGAGCGCCATATGAGAAACGGCGTCACAATCATCGACCCGGCCAACACGTACATCGAAGCAGACGTGGAAATAGGACAAGACACCGTGATTTACCCCGGCAGTTTTTTGTGCGGCAGAACATATATTGGCGCGGGCAGCCGAATCGGCCCTCATGCCCACGTGCAAGACTGCCTGATAGAGGATGAGGTGAGTCTGTCGCTTTCTACCGTATCGGGCAGTGTCATCCGCGCCAAGGCTGTAATTGGCCCGTATGCATACATCCGCCCAGGCTCCGAGGTCGGCAGAGGAGCGAAAGTAGGCGATTTCGTCGAGTTGAAAAAAACGAAGCTGGGAGAGCACTCCAAGGTCTCGCATCTCTCGTATTTGGGAGACAGTGAGATCGGCAGCCACGTCAATATCGGCTGCGGGACGATTTCCGTGAACTATGATGGCGCGACCAAGCAGAAGACGACGATCGAAGACCATTCCTTTATCGGCTGCAACGTCAATCTGATCGCGCCAGTGACGATTGGGGCAGGTGCTTACGTGGCGGCAGGCTCGACGATTACGGATCATGTGCCGAGCCAGGCATTGGCGATTGCCAGGGAGCGGCAGGTGATCAAGGAAAATTACAGGCAGAAAGGAAAGCAGACCTGGCAATCATGATCCGGAACGGGCTGGGAAAATGGTTTCAGCGCCACAAAAGGATCTGGCTGCCGCTGCTGCTTTGCTTGCTGTCACTGACCCTGACCCTGCTGATGATAAATCAGAGCCCCCCGTTGACCAGAGCAACATGGATCTGGAATGCCAAACTGATCGTCTCACAGCCGGAAGAAATCGTCGCATTTGCGAACGAACACCAGATCAACCGGATTTACCTGCAGATCAAGCCAATCGACATTCCACCGCAGGCTTACCGAAGCTTCATCGGCTTGGCCAGCCGTGCCGGGATCGGCGTCGAAGCGCTGAGCGGAGATCCCCATTGGGTCTTCACCCGCAATCAGGAGAGTATCGCCAGCCTGATCGCATGGGTCAAGGCGTTCAACAATCAAGCACCAGAAAACGAACGCTTTCAGGGAATCCATGTGGATATCGAGCCGTATCTGCTGCCGGAGTGGGAGCAGGATCGGGAGAACATCGTCCGGCAATGGATGGAGAACATCGAGTACCTGGTCGCGGAGACCAAGAAGGATACGGATTTGCTCGTCAGCGCGGACCTTCCTTTCTGGATCGATTCGGTCCAGGTCCCCGGAGATGCCGATAAGCTGAGCAACTGGATGCTGCAGCGTCTGGACAGCATTACGCTGATGGCCTATCGCAACTATGCGGACGGTCCCAACGGCATCCTGAGCATCGTACAGCGGATCGTGGATGATGCGAATGAGCAAAAGCAGCGGTCTGTCATCGTCGGAGTCAATATCCTGAATTCCGGAGAAGGTCCTCATGTCAGCTTTCATGAGAGTGGAACAGAGGAGATGGCGAATCAACTGGCTGTGTTGCACCGGGCCTTGTCCCGGCATCCGGCCTTCGGAGGAAGCGCTGTCCACGACTATGAGAGCTGGAAGCAGGTCAGTCAAAGAGAGGAGTAGCTGATCTGAATGAAAGCCAAGAAACTTACATTTAGCGTCCTTTGCCTCACGATCGGCTTTTTGTTCGGTTTTTCCTCTGCGGAGCAGAAAAGCAAAGCCACCTGGATCTGGCAAGCGGATAAGATCGGGGAGGAAAAGCGGGAGATTCTCGCCTTTTCCAAACAGAACAATATCGACATTCTCTATGTGCGGATGGATATGAACAGACCATTCGAATACTACCGCTCCTTTATTCGCGAGGCATCCGCACACGGAATCAAGGTGCACGCGGTTGCCGGACATCCTGCCTGGGCATGGAAAAGCCACCAGGATCGTATGCTGAAAATCGTGAATTGGGTCAAGCAGTACAATCGGGAAGCGCAGGAAGATGAGCGCATTCAGGGGATTCAGCTCGATATTGAGCCGTACCTGCTGCCGGAGTGGCACCAGGATCAAGAACAGGTCATCCGCGAGTGGAAAGCCAATATCCAGGTGTTTGTAGAGGCTGTCAAAGCAGATTCGGACCTGGAGACAAGCGCTGCAATCGCCTTCTGGCTCGATGAGATCAAATCCGGGGAAGGGAGCGATATGCCGCTTTCCTCCTGGATGATCAGACACTTTGACACGCTTGTTCTCATGGCCTATCGTGACAAGGTGGCGGGTCCTGCCGGTATCCTGGAGCAAATCGACTCCGAGATGAAGGATGGTGATCGCATGGGGAAAAATCTGCTGGTCGCCGTCAATCTGAAAGAGGGTGACGAGGACCACACGACTTTTGCAGAAGAGGGAACGGCTGAAATGCAAAAGCAGCTGGACCTGCTGTCGCAAAATCTGAACCAGCATGCGTCCTTCAAGGGAGTGGCGATACACGACTACCGCTACTGGAAGGAGCTTTCCTCAGAACGGGCAACGCCTGCGAAAAAGCCTTCTCCCTATATCGGCACCTATATCTGGCGAGCGGAAACCCTGCTGACGGAGAGAGAGGAAATTCTCGCATTTGCACAGGAGAAAGGCGTAAATCTCCTGTACATTCGCATCGATATGAATCTGCCTTTTCAGGAGTACCAACGATTCAATCGGGAAGTCCGTGCAGTGGGGATCGAGGTGCACGCGATGGGCGGCCATCCGATCTGGGCGCTGGAGGAGAGCCGCAGCAAGATCCTCAAGCTGGTGCAGTGGGTGAAGAGCTACAACGAGGCTGCATCCGAGGAAGAAAAGTGGGCGGGCGTTCACCTCGACATCGAGCCGTATGTCATGCCCGTATGGCATACGGATAAAGAAGGACTGCTCCGCCAATGGATGGAAAATATGCAAGCCTTCGTCGCTGAGGCTGGGAAAAGCCCGGGGTTGAAAACCAGTGTGGATCTGGCCGCGTGGCTGGACAACTCGCCTACACCAGGTCAGCCGGAGCTGCCGTTCAGCCACTGGATGATCAGCCAGCTGGATCATACGACAATGATGGCTTTTCGCGATCAAGCCGAAGGGGAAGGAGGCATCCTGAGCCTGGTCGACAGCGAGATCAGATATGCGGAAAGCATCGGCAAGGATCTCATCGTCGCCGTCGAAATGAAGGAGAGCCGCGAAGCAAATTACGTCACCTTTTACGAAGAAGGAAAGGCCGAGATGATGCGGCAGCTCGATCTGGTGACGCGCTCTCTGGGCGTGCATTCCTCCTTCAAGGGAATTGCGGTGCATGCTTATGAATATTGGAAAAATGCCAAAGACTGATTTCGTCCGGTCACCGTAGTCCCTCCTGTTGTACAATATGGGAAACGGACAGGAACAGGAGCGACAAATCATGAGGGATGTGCCGAATCGCTATCAAGGACTGCCTCCCCGGTCGGCAGAGATGCTGTACCAGATTGTGCGGAAATTTTACCGAGGCGCTGTCAGCCATTTTGACGTGATCCAAGAAAGGAAAGCGGAGGTGTTGGCTGCCGCCAATCCATGCAGGATGAGCCAGGATGACACCTCGCTTCGCCAGGCTATCAAAACCCTTTTTCTGGAATTTCACTTCTATACGACCTGCTGGCTGCAAATGGAGCTTGCCTTGTACAGGCTTGCACGCAAGGACGAAAGGCTGGCACAGGTCCATGAAGCTTTTCAGCCAGAATGGAAGAAGCATCTGGATGTGCGGGAACGCCTGGAAAAAACCGATGCCTGTGTAGACGAGCAGTTCCAGCAGGATGCTTCGGCCTGGAAGATTGCAGAGCAGGATGCCTACCGCTTTGGGGATATGATCTTCACGGTTGATGAAAGAAGTTTGCAGGCACTCCATGACTTTTATCAAGCCATTGAGACGGCGAGAAAGTCGGGATGATACAGGAAAAAAGAGGCCGCTCCGGGTCGTGGGACCGCGGAATGGCCTCTTTGTTTTGTGCTGAACCAGTCGCAGCAGGGTGTTTAGAAGCTGCCTGGGAAGATCGATCCGGTATGCGGTGCAGCTTGTCCTGCATTCAAGGCGCGCACTTCCTGGACATTGGTTCCGGCAAAGTTCGGGGAGAAGACAGCTTGTGCGCCGAATCCTAGTTGCCCTGCAGTTGCTTGCGTTTGTTGCGGGTATCCGCCGTAGAAGGCTTGTTGTTGCAGCTGAGCCTGTGGCTGTTGTTGGAAGCTGGTGTTGGCAAAAGCAGCACTGTTTTGGTTTTGCTGACGTACTTCCTGTGTATTCGTTCCTGCGAAGCCAGGAGAGAATACGCTGTTTGCGCCGCCGCCGAAGAGTTGCCCCTGCGAGGACATGCTTGCCTGCGGGAATGAACCCAGGTTGTTGCTGAGCGCATTGTAGCTGCTATTGCGGGCTTGAACTTCATTTACATTAGTCCCCGCAAATCCGGGGGAGAAAATCGATTGTGCACCAAAGGATGGCTGGTAGGATGCTTGCGACTGAGTAAAGCCGCCAAAAGGCTGTTGGGAGAAGCTTTGATTAAGCTGTCTTACCTCTTGTGCATTGGTTCCCGCAAAGCCTGGTTGGAACATCGATTGAGCCGAAGCGTTGCCCGCGATCCCGCCAGAGGAGAAACCGCCAAATGCGGGGGCTGCAGAAGCTTGGGAGAACCCGGTTTGGTTTTGGTACTGCACTTCTTGTGCATTGGTTCCCGCGAAGCCCGGTTGGAACATCGACTGAGCCGAAGCGTTGCCTGTGTTCCCGCCATAGGAAAAAGCGCCGTATGTAGGTGCGGCAGAAGCCTGGGAAAACCCGGTTTGGTTTTGGTACCGCACCTCCTGGGAATTGGTTCCCGCAAAACCAGGCTGGAACATGGATTGAGCGGATTGTGGAAAGCTGGATTGCATCATGTTGTTTGATTGAAAGGTCATGATTGACCACCTCCTGTCATTACTTTTTACCAAGGATTGCAAGCTAATGCATGGAGGAAGGATAGAAAGAAAATTCCGACAGGCAAATGTAATAAACATGCCGGTTCCATTAGCCGGCATGTTTTTGCAAATCATCGGGAGTCCACTTTCCAAAAGCGAGCCAAAGAGTGGGTTTGCCTGTGGGCCCGATCGAGGCTTTCACGAGTTCAAAACCAAGTCCCTGAAACAGGGCAAGACTCGCCTCATTATCCAGCGCAATACGCACATACAGCTTGGGAAAAAGGGCGCATGCATATTGGGTCAAGCCTTTGCCAATACCGCGATGCCGGTATCTTTTGTCGACGACCAGAAGGGAATGATGCAGTCCGTATCGACTGATGGCAAACAGGCCAATCACCTGCTTGCCGCGCATCGCCAGCACCAATCGGGTCTCCTGCGACTGCAAGTGTTTGGGCGTCAGCTTCTCCAGCCAGTCAATCGCTTGCTTCGTAATGCGGCGATCTCCTTCTTGTCGGACAAAACGGACCAGCGTTGCTTGCGATTCTGCCAAGAGCTGCGGAGGGAGGAGCCGGAATGTTCGTTTCATAGCTTCACCCCCTATCCCGCTTGCGCCCCGTGACCGCCCTGCAAGCGGGAGACATATTGGGCGTAGTGAATGAGATTGGACAAGGAATGGCGCCGAATCGTCGGCTCATCGAATTTTTCCGGCTTGGCATTGGCCTCGAAAAACCAGATATTCCCTTCTTCTGTTAGGCCCAGATCCATAGACATCTCTGCCAGATCTTTGCTCTTCTGGTGCAGGGCGCGCGCGATCGACAGCGCAGTCTGATGGATCGTTGCTTCCATTTTTTTCGGATCATCCGGGAACAGGGCTTGCAGGACGCTTGCCAGGGAGTGGATGGACCCTCCGCGCGGCACATGGGTGGTAATGCTCTGGGCGCCGGCCCTGCGAATTCCCACACCGGTCACGCCCCACTCTCCTTCGCCGTTTTTCTGTACAAGGACTCGCAGGTCAAAAGGTTTGCCCTGATAGCGCGCACGCCTGATTCCCTTCTGCATGATGTATCGCTTCTGCCGCACATGTCCTCTGACGTAGCGCCAGAGATCGTCCAGATTGGAGAAGCGGCGCGTGATGGCTTTTTGCTCCTTCAGACGCTGTACCCGCCACGCCTTGTTTTTATATTCAATCCGCATGATTCCCTCTCCCGCCTTGCCTCGCACCGGTTTGAGATAGACAAACTGATGCTCGGAACAGAAGTGGCGGAATCGGGCGGGAGAGTCCAGCTTCTTCGTATCAGGGAGGTAGGGACAGATGTCCGGAAATTCCTCCAAAATCGTGAAAAGCTCCTGTTTGTCAAAAAAGCGGCGGTTAAACAGGGTGACATTGGCTAGCTGGGCGATTTTTTCCAATGTGTTCCTCACCTTAGGCTGTCGTTCTGCCTTGCGTGTCGGAATGCGATTGTAGACCACATGGGGAAAGGGCATCATCACCGGCTGCCAGATTTGCTCCCGGTCGTTGTACAGAAAGCCGCGGATTCTCTTTTTTTCCCAATTGATGCCATGAGGGGTGAAGACATATACCAGGGCGCCCCATTTTTTTCCGGATAGACAGATGTCCTTGAAGTTATCCCGGTTCCCGACGAAGGAAACACCGTCCCCGACCGTCAGAATGCCCAGGATTGGCCCGATGCGCAATGTGTTGCTGCTCATCTTCCAGTTGATCCGCGTGCGGAAGCGCCCAGGCTGTTGACTGGGAAGGCCTGAGTAGAGCCTTTTTGGTTGCGAGAAGGGTCCCAGACTGGCAGTCAGCGGTTTTCGTCCAAGCTTTAGCTTAGCTTGTCGCGGAAGCTGGATATACCATTTGCCGCTGGGGAGGACGGTCAGCCACCCGGAGCGCAATTGAGGCATGGGTGTTCCTCCTTCCTGAAAAAAACGATGTCTGACATCGATCAAAAGTTAGCCAGATAGCAGCTGTAGTCGACGAGGAGTCTGCGCGATTCCTGATCGGCATGCTTGAGTCGGGCGTGCTTGAAGATGGAACGGCCCGGTTTGGAGTTGGCTTCAAACATCCAGACATGACCGCGTGTGTCAATTCCCATATCCAATCCCAGCTCACCCAGGTCGGTTCCTTTTGCCTGTTCAATCGCGGTGGCCAGGCGAATCGAGGCTTGCTTGATCCGCTCCGTGATGATGGCCTTCTGTCTGCCAAAGAGATGGGAGAGCAGCTCATCGCCCGGAATGACGGTTCCGCCCGTCCGCACATGCGTGGTGACGCTGCCTGATCCTGCCACTTTTGCTGCCGTGCAGGAGACGACCCATTCATTCAACTGGTTTTTGTGCAGATGCACCCGAAAATCAAATGGACGTCCATGGAAGGTCATCAGCGGAATTCCTTGCTGGGCGAGGTAATTGCGGATTCGCCGCGTACGAAACACATGCTGATAGAGAGACGCCAGTTTGGTGAAGTGGCGTTTTACATTGCCGTTTCCCGTGTGATAGGAAGCTTCGTATCCTTTTCCCGGCTGCCGCACGACTTTGACGATGCCGTATCCGAGGCTTCCATTTTTGGGTTTCAGATAGACGATCGGGTATTTCCTCAACAGATTCCGCACCGTTTGCAGTGATGGCGCGGTATACGTCTCTGGTATGTGTTCGTTTACATCCGGGTTGGGGTACAGCAACTGGTGAACACTCCACTTGTTGAAAAAGCCTTGGTTGAACACCGGCAAGTGCGGATAACTGGCCAGCTTGTATTTAAATTCCTGTACAGCTTCATGCTTTTCTGCAGATCTGGACGGGATTCTGTCGTAGACTACATCGGGCATGGCCGTCGTCAACCTCCGCCAGACAAAGCTGCCTTTGCTGTTTTTGCGCAGAAACCAGGCAGAGACGGTATGGTTGTGCCAGTCGACATCGTGCGGAGAGAAGATGAAGTAGAAGACCCCCTTGCCTTCTTGAGCCAGCAGCAGCTTGTGAAAAAATGAGGTGCGCTGTCCGATAGGTTGACGGGGATCGCGGCGGATACCGGTGGTGACGATGCCGATGGCGGGACCCAGGCGCAGGACCTCGCCTTCGCGCTTCAGATTGATCAATCCCCCATGGGGAATGCCCAGCTCGGATCTCAGCAGGCTGGTTACCTTGACGATGGAGCTGTCAGGATTTCTCCTGTCTTGCAGGACTGTGGCTACGACTTCCTTTTTCCCCAGCATGACCGTGATTTTTTGACGGGGCCGAAGCTGGAGCTTTTGGCAGAGATGAATCGGCAGGATGATCCCGCAGACATGAGGATGGGTAAGGAAGCGTAGCCGCACTCTGGTTATTTCCATGCTTTGTTACCTCCTACACGCTCTTCATGAGATAGTTGGCGTATCGTACCGGTTGAGTGATCGAGTGCCTCTTGGCGACCGGATCGTTTATCAGGTTGAATACATTGCGCCCTGGTCTGCTGTTGACTTCAATGACCCAGACATGGCCGGAGGTATCGATGCCGATATCAATTCCCAGTTCTACCAATCTGCCGTGGGACTGCTCCAAAAAAATGGGCAACTCGACTGCTAACTGGTTTACCTGCTGTTCGATACGCTCCTGCATGGCCGGCTTGTAGGTACGAGCGAGAAAGGGAGAGAGTGGGACGGCTTTTCCCCCACCGTGCAGGTTGGATGTAATGCTGCGCGGGTCTCCCAGCCGCACAGCCTTGCCGGTTACCTCCCATTCGCCATGGCCGTTTTTTTGGACGAGGACGCGAACATCGAATGGGATACCCTCTGGTGTATGGAGCTTCAGATACGGTTGGACCAGAAATTTGCGTCCTGCTGTAAAAGAGGAGAGGAAGAGCTTCACTCCTCCCCAGTGCTTGAAGAAGCGGTAAAAGGGCTGATTCCCCCGGTTCCTTCCTTTCAGCTCAAAGCCGTCATTTTTTTGGCTGATTCGCACGACGCCGACCCCGTGTGTGCCAGCGACTGGCTTGATGATCGCTGAGCCATGCGCGCCAAGGGTTTCCTGCAGATGGGCCAGCGAAAAAATCTGCGTCGGAGGGAGGAAGGGAGCGATCTTGGGCGATCTTGCGAGGATCTGCTGCACCTGCCATTTGCCGGACAGACCGTACCCCAAAAATGTAATGGCAGGGTCGTTTTGCAACTTTTCGACAAATGGTTTATAGTGGCGGTAAGATGGGCCGATAAAGCATCGGTCATAAATGAACGCAGGCAAGGGAAAGGTGCCGCTTTGCCAGACCCCTCCCCGATATTCATAGCCGCTGACCGTTCGAGTGGCAAAATCGACTCTGCGCGGAGAAAAAACAAAGACGCGAATGCCGTGCTTTCGTCCAAAAAGAGTCAGCTTTTTATAATAGCCCTTATCGACAAAATGGGAGCCTTGACAACGGGTCATGATGCCCAAGCTTTTCTTAGCTGCCATGGGTGTCACCTTCGTCTTGTTTTCTTGCTAACGGTTTTTCTGTTGGGCTTTGGACGCGGAAAGCCGCTGATATACGAGGCGTATTCAAACATGCGTACGGCGGATGGCCTCGCCCGACGCGGGGGTGCTTCTGCGCCGTCTGGCATCGGGATGGAATTGGCCGTCTTGGATGGTTTGCTGTTGACTTCGAGCAGCCATACCTGTCCTCGCACATCTACCCCGAGGTCGACACCGAATTCGGCATAGTGGCCGGGAAGAGCTTCTTCCAGCAATCGGGAAAGCTTCAATGCGACTTGTTTCAATGTTTGCGGCGTGGGGCGGTGCGAACTCGCCCAAGGTCCACACAAACGCAGCGCATGGGCTGGAGACATCATCGAGCCGCCGCGCGAGACGTTGGAGACAATTCGGTTTTGTCCAAGGCGGGCAACTAGCGAGGTGACAGACCATTCTCCTTTGCGGTCTTTTTGCACCAGTACGCGAAAATCAGCTGGTCGGCCCTGAATGCCGATCAGGGGTAAACCTTGCTGCAGCAGATAAGGTTTGCCTTTTGTTCGTTTGCTGAGATATTTGTGCAGTCCGGAAATACTGGAAAAATGTTTGTTCAATCCGCCGGGACTGGCTGCTTGATAGCCGTTTTGCTTGCGGTGCAGACGGATGATTCCGCGGCCCATGCTGCCATTGGCAGGCTTGGCATAGACGGTGTGATAGCGGGTGATCATTTCTTGTAGATCATCCTGTTTCTCATAGCGGAGCATGCCTGGCAGGTGGGGAGCAGCGGCTTCTTGCTTTTCCAAAGCTGAGTGGACGTGCCATTTGTTTAAAAATCTTTCATTGAAGAATGGAATGTTGGCTTCCTTGCAGCGCTGGATCCAGGCACTCATCGCTTCGCTTCGTTCCCGTTGGCGCGAGACGAGACGATTGTAGATGCATTGGGGAAGCGGCAGCACCCGCTGTCTCCAGGAACCGCCTTTGCGAACCAGTCCGCGGACAATCCCCGCATCCCAATTGACGTCCTGCGGTCGAAAGGCACAAATCACGCCCCCGCGCTTCCGACAGCTGTCTGCCACTTCATTGAAAAAATGAGAGAGCGGACCGAAAGGCGCGAGCGGGTATTGGAGATGGTACGCGGATACCAGGATACCGAGATAGGGGCCAAAAACAAGAGACTGCTGGTTCGCCTGGTAATCCACCAGCAACGGGACTCCCGTAGGCAGATGCAACGCTTGCGCCAAGGATGGTCGGATCCATGTTCGGCTGTTGCGTTCCATGCGGCTTACGCGGGCGCGAACCGTTTTGTTCCCGAATTGGACATTTAGTGTGGACGGTTGCAGGTTCCATTTGCGCATATGCGCCTGGGGCAGGTATAGGTCAACTTCTGATTTTGGCTCGATTGCTTGCACGACGGTTGGTAGGTACGACATGATTATCCCCTTCCCATCAGGCATGAAGTTAGTCTATGGTATGAGCAGCCAAATGGTTTGGTGCCATGCAGAGAAGAGAGGTTATTAGGATTTATGAACAGTTGGTTATTACTAGTGAACATTGCAGTCGGATCCGCAATCGGCGGAGTGACGAACGAGCTGGCGATTCGCATGCTTTTCCGCCCCTTGCGGCCTTGGTATATCGGGCGTTGGCGCGTTCCTTTCACGCCCGGACTCATACCCAGCCGCAGAGATGACATCGCGATACAAATGGGCAGGTTGGTAGAGGATCATCTTTTGACGACCGAGGGGATCAAACGGGCGATTGCCCAGGGAGGCCTGGAGAACAACCTCAGGAGCTGGCTGGAGGGCTTCGCTGCAGAGTGGATGTCCGAAGAGCGCAATCTGCGCCAAATCCTGCAGGCTACTGTCCCACAGGTTTTTGATGAAGAAGGGAAGTGGAGCGATTCCGTTCGCACGCCGGTTTTGCTCCACTGGAACAGTTTCGTAGAGCGGACATTGCGCCACTATGAAGATCGATCCTTGCGAGAGCTTCTGTCACCGGCCGGAGTGGAGCGCGTGGAAGCAGCGACGGCCGCTGCCAGCCAGATGCTTTTGTCGCGTCTTCGCGGCTATCTGCACACATCGGAGGGGCAACATACCTTGCAGGAGATGATTCGCGGTCTTTTGGGCGGCGGAGGCGGCATGTTCGGCGGCCTGGTCGGGATGTTTCTTGGCGATGACAAGATCATCAACAAGATTTTGCCCCGCCTGGATGAATGGCTGCAAAGCCCGGAGCTTGCCCAGCGCGTGCAGCAATTCTTGAAGCTGGAAGCGGACAAGCTCCTGGAGAAAAAAGTCGGGGAACTGGTGGAATGGGTCGGACGGGATCAGGTCGACGATTGGGCACATGCCCTTTTTTCCAGAATGGAAGCCCAGAGCCTGCGTTTTATCGACGAACCGCTTTCCCGGTTGACGGCCCCGTTTCGCGAGACCATTTTGACCAAAACGATTCCGCGATTGTCCGGCTGGATGGTGCAAAGGCTGGAGAGCAATGTGGAGCGGATCGTCAGCAAAATTTCTGTCCGCGATATTGTGACACGGCAGGTAGAAGGATTTCCGATGGAGCGGATCGAAGAGATGGTTATCGGCATATCCGGCAAAGAGTTTCGTATGATTACGCTGCTAGGTTTTATCCTGGGGGGCATGATCGGATTGGTGCAGGGTCTTCTCGCACTATGGCTGGGTTGAAAAACTGAAATGATAATGTAACTCCATTGTAATCTTCCTGTAATATTTCGGGGGTATGATAAAAGCACGATGAAAACCCCCTTAATGATATACTTTCTGTCGGAGTAGCTATAAAAGCTACCCTTTTTTTTTGCTCCTCCTTCGGGTATATTGATCGAAGGAGAGCATCGCAGCAGGACCGGATGCATGAAGAGGGGGGATGGAGGCGTAAATGGCAACCAAGCATGAACAAATTTTACAGCATATTGATCGCCTTCCGATCGGTTCGAAGATTTCCGTGCGGCAAATCGCCAAGGACCTGGATGTAAGCGAGGGGACCGCGTACCGCGCGATCAAGGAAGCGGAAACGCAAGGATACGTGAGCACGATCGAGCGTGTAGGAACGGTCCGTATCGAGAAAAAACAAAAGGAAAACATAGAGCGGCTTACCTTCGCCGAAGTGGTCAACATCGTCGATGGCCACGTGCTGGGGGGAAGGGAAGGATTACATAAGACATTGAATAAATTCGTCATCGGCGCCATGCAGCTGGAAGCGATGATGCGCTACATCGACGCCGGGAGCCTGCTGATCGTGGGGAACCGCTACCAGGCGCACAAGATCGCCTTGCAGCAGGGCGCTGCGGTTCTGATCACAGGGGGATTTGACACCAGCGACGAGATGAAGCAGCTGGCGGATCGCCTCGCGCTCCCGATCATCTCTTCCAGCTACGACTCCTTTACCGTGGCTTCGATGATCAACCGGGCGATATACGACCGCCTGATCAAAAAGGAAATCGTGATGGTCGAGGACGTGTTGAAGCCGCTGGCGGAGACACCTGTGCTGCTGACGTCCGACACCGTCGCCAAATGGCATCAATACACCGAGCTGTATCAGGATACCCGGTTTCCCGTCGTAGACGAGCAGATGCGTCTGATCGGGATCGTCACCTCCAAGGACATCATCGGCCATGATGAGACGGCCACCATCGACAAGGTGATGACCAAAAACCCGATTACGACCTCGCCGCGGGTATCGGTGGCATCCTCCGCCCACATGATGGTCTGGGAGGGCATCGAGCTTTTGCCGGTTGTGGACAATTACCGCAAGCTCGTCGGTGTTCTCAGCCGCAACGACGTTCTGAAGGCGCTGCAATTTACTGCCAAACAGCCTCAGATGAGCGAAACCTTTCCCAATCTGATCATGTCCCATTTCCGGGAAGAACGACAGGCAGACGAACTGACCTATGTCGGCGAAGTGACGCCGCAAATGACCAATCACCTTGGAACCATTGCCAGCGGCATCATGACCACCGTGATGGTGGAAGCGGCATGCAATCTCCTGCGTCACCATCGCCGCGGCGACATGGTGCCGGAGAACGTCACCGTCTACTTCCTCAAGCCCGTGCAGATGGAGAGCCAGATCCAGATCAAACCGCGCCTTTTGGATATCGGTCGCCGCTACGGAAAGGCAGAAGTCTCCGTCTACCAGGGTGATCAGATCGTAGGTCAGGCCATGATTGCCGCCCAGATAATCGAGCGCTAACAAAGAAGGTCAACCCTCACTTACGGGATCAGCTAGCCGTGAGGGGTTGGCTTTTTTCTATTATTTTCGAACCACAAAGCTGGCCGAGGAAAAAGGGGCAATACGCGAAGGCATTTGGGATCTTGACCCAGTCGGAACGGAAAAGGCGGAACACGCTCTCAGCGGCCAGCGCGCCCAGCAAGCCGTTAATTGCTAGTTGGTGAAAGTCCAACCGAGGTAAGAGCCAAGTCGCCTCGTAGCTGACAGGCAACTGGTGGAGAGATCCTAAGGTTGAAGCCCTG
>Ga0182742_1001713_pt1 | contig 26765 bp, 26 predicted proteins | sample eDN5th37CBELigMG_FD_128880 | JGI IMG/M metagenome (GOLD analysis project Ga0182742, IMG submission 128880) | Enriched Miracle-Growth compost microbial communities from Emeryville, California, USA - eDNA 5th pass 37_C BE-Lig MG (version 2)... ...
CGACTACCACATCTGACCGTTCGATCGTGGCGGGCGACCCCCGCACGCGGCAGAACGTTGCCGGACCGGACCAGTACACATCATCGACCGGGAGGAACATCGTGAAGGTCAGAGTCGACCCCGACCGCTGCCAGGGCCACACCCTGTGTGCCATGGCCGCACCAGAAGTATTCGAACTGAGCGACATCGACGGCCACGCGACCGCCGTCGTGGAGGACGTGCCCGCGCATCTCGAGGAGAACGTGCGCGAAGCAGCCCGGTCCTGCCCCGAGCAGGCCATCGAGATCTCCTGACCACCAGCGTTTCGACAGCCCCGATCGAAGCGTCAGAGAGGACAGTCATGAGCGTCGACGACGTCGTTGCCGACACATCCCACCGCACTCCGGTCTACCAGTTCGACCGGCACGCACCCGACTACCGCGACAACTTCCTTCCGATCACGGAAGAGATGCAGTCCAAATGCCCGATGGCCTGGTCGGACACCCACGGCGGCCACTGGGTCGCCGCGGGCAGCGACGAGGTGTTCAACCTCGTCCGGTCCCCGAACGTCTCCAACGACCACGACATCAAGGGTGTCCGAAAAGGCTACAAGGGCATCATGATTCCGACGGCCGAGCGCGCCTCCGGCGTGCGCGGCGGAATCCTCGAGATGGACGACCCCGAGCATCGGGAGTTCCGCGCCCTGCTCAACCCCTACCTCTCCCCCGCGGCGATCAAGAAGTGGATTCCCGTCATCGACGAGGTCGTGCGCGCGAGCCTCGACGAGAAGATCGAGAGCGGACGGATCGACTTCGTCGACGATCTCGCGAACATCGTGCCGGCCGTCATCACCCTGGCCATGCTCGGTGTCCCGATCAAGAAGTGGGAGGTGTACTGCGAACCGGTCCACGCCGCCATCTACACCCCGCCGGACTCCCCGGACGTCGCCCGCGTCAGCGAACTTCACCGCAACATGGGCATCGACCTGATCACGAATCTGTTCGAGATCCGTGAGAACCCCCGTCCCGGCCTGATCAACGCGATCGCCGACGTCGAGGTGCTCGGCGAGAAGCCCGACGACATGGAGCTTCTCGGCATCCTGAGCCTGCTGATCGGCGGTGGCTTCGACACCACCACTGCACTGACCTCGCACGCCCTCGAATGGCTGAGCCAGAACCCCGACGAGCGCGAACGGCTCAGCCAGGAACGCGACAGCCTTCTCGACAGCGCCACCGAGGAGTTCCTGCGGTACTTCACCCCCTCGCCGGGTGACGGTCGTACCTTCTCCGCCGACTGCGAGTTCAAGGGCACGCAGTTCAAGGAGGGCGAGCGTCTGTGGCTGTCGTGGGCGATGGCCAACCGCGATCCCGCCCTGTTCGACGACCCGAACTCGATCGACCTCGAGCGGAAGGGCAACCGTCACTTCAGCTTCGGTCTGGGTGTCCACCGATGCATCGGATCGAACCTGGCGCGCACGGTGTTCAAGCGGATGCTGCTCGCCGTTCTCGACCGGATGCCCGACTACACGTGCGATCCGGAGACGACGGTGCACTACGACTCCATCGGCGTCATCCAGGGCATGCGGCACCTCCCGGCGACGTTCACACCGGGCAAGCGCCTCGGCGCCGGCCTCGACGAAACGCTCGAGAAGCTGCAGGTCCAGATCGACGAGCAGGAACTCGCGGCGCCCATCACGGCTGCCAAGTAACACCGCTCGGACGTAACCAGGAGTGAGGAAGGCCGGTATCGGTGGCTGAGACGACAGTGGTCGAACGGGAGACGGGCGACGCCCCGGCGAAGGCGTCGGGACGCCCCCTCCCCCAACTGACCCTGCAGAACAAGTTCTTCTGGACCTCCGGCGAGGACGGCCGGTTGCGGATCCAGGAATGCGAGTCGTGCTCGGCTCTCATCCATCCGCCGCAACCGGTCTGCCGGTACTGCCGGGAGAAGAAGATGGGTGTGCGCGTGGTCTCCGGATACGCGACGCTCATCGGGTTCACCGTCAACCACCGTTTCGGGCTGCCCGGCCTTCCTCCTCCGTTCGTCATCGCGCAGGTCGCACTCGAGGAGGATTCGCGGGTGCGCCTGACCACCAACGCGGTCGACTGCGATGCCGAGCAGCTCGAACTCGGCATGCGCATGGAGGTCGTCTTCCATCGGGACGGCGACGTCTGGCTGCCGCTCTTCCGCCCGGCAGCGGAACAGGGCGCACCTGCCCCGCTGCCCGTGGACGAGATCGAACCCGAGCAGATCCGCTTCCACATCCGTCCGCCCGCGAGCCCGGACAAGTTCGAGGACAAGGTCGCCATCACCGGCATCGGTATGTCCGACATCGGGCGCCGCCTCATGGTCGATCCCGTCTCGCTCACCGTGCAGGCGTGCGAACGTGCCGTCGCCGACGCCGGACTGACGATGGACGACATCGACGGCCTGTCGACCTATCCCGGTGCCGGCCCGATCATCGGTTTCGGCGAAGGCGGTGTCGCCGCCGTCGAATCCGCTCTCGGACTGCACCCCACCTGGTTCAACGGCGGCATCGAGACCCCCGGGCCCAGCGGATCGGTGATCGCCGCGATGCTCGCCGTCGCGAGCGGTCTCGCCCGGCACGTGCTCTGCTACCGCACCCTGTGGGAATCGAGTTACAACGAACTCGTCAAGGCCGGGCAGATCACGCCGCCCGGCGGACGCACCCCCAGCTGGATGGTGCCCTTCGGTGGTGTCTCCGCAGCTCACACCCTCGCCCAGAACGCCCAGCGGCACTTCCATCGATACGGCACCACCCGCGAGACGCTCGGCTGGATCGCGCTCAACCAACGCGCGAACGCCGCCGTCAATCCCGGCGCGATCTACCGCGACCCGCTGACGATGGACGACTACCTGTCGGCGCGACCGGTCACCACTCCCTTCGGCCTGTACGACTGCGACGTGCCCTGCGACGGCGCTGTGGCGGTGATCGTCTCCGCCGTCGACACCGTGAAGGACCTGCCCGGTCCGGCGATCCGCGTGGAGGCCGTCGGCACCCAGGTCGTCGAACGCATCGAGTGGGACCAGAGCACCCTCACCCACGAACCGCAGGTCCTCGGCCCGGCCGCGCACCTGTGGACCCGCACGTCGCTGCGACCCGACGACGTCGACGTCGCCCAGCTCTACGACGGCTTCACCTTCAACGCACTGTCGTGGATCGAGGCGCTCGGCTTCTGCCGGATCGGTGAGGCGAAGGACTTCCTCGACGGCGGGAAGAACATCGCACGCGACGGCATCCTCCCCCTCAACACCCACGGCGGCCAGCTCTCGCACGGACGCACCCACGGCATGGGTCTCGTGCACGAGGCGGTCACGCAGCTGCGCGGCACGGCCGGAGAACGCCAGGTGCGCGACGCCCGAGTGGCCGTGGTCAGCAGCGGCGGACTCACTCCCGGCAGCGCGATGCTGCTGCGGAGCGACGCATGAGCACCGTCCGCGCACAGTCCTCACCGATCGAGGAGGCTCACGTCGGCGGCGCGGGAGACGTCTCACCCGTAGCCCGCGTCGTCGATGTCGAGGGCATCCCGATGTCGGCGCTGGTCGCCGAGGCACCCGAGCCACGGGCCGTGATCGTGGCACTGCACGGTGGCGCCGCCCGCGCCGCCTACTGGGACTGTCCCGGTCATCCCGAACTGTCGATGATGCGCGAGGCCGTCACGTACGGTTTCACCGTGATCGCCCCGGATCGTCCCGGCTACGGCGAGTCGCGGCCGCACCGCGACGAGCTCGGCGACCCCGAACGCCGCGTCGATCTGGCCTACCGCACCGTCGACGCGCTGCTCGGCACAGCTCCCCGTGGCGCCGGCCTGTTCCTGTGGGGGCATTCGGTCGGAAGCGAACTGACGACACGCATGGCCGTCGAGAACCGGCACGAAGAGGTACTCGGCATCGAACTGTCCGGCACGGGCCGCGAACATCATGCCCTGGCGGCCGGGATCCTCGGCACGCGCGAGCGGTACGCGAACGCCCGCGGTGTCGGCGAACTGTTGTGGACACCCGCCGAGCTCTACCCGCCCGACATCGTCGGTGGCGCCGTGATCGCCGCACGCACACCCGACTACGAGGCCGACGTGACGGCCGGCTGGCCGACCGCCGACTTCCCCGCTCTCGCCGCGCAGGTCCGTGTGCCCGTGCACTTCACCGCCGCCGAGCACGAGAAGGTCTGGCGCAACGATCCGCAGGCGCTCGAGGACGTCGCTGCGATGTTCACGGCAGCGCCGGGCGTGACCCTGCATCTCCATCCGGGCGGTGGACACAATCTCAGCATCGGTTTCGCCGGGCCGGCCTACCACCGGACGGTGTTCGCATTCGTCGACGGGTGCATCGCACCAGGAGGCACCGGCCCTATGACGTCCCATCCCCGATCGGAGGCACTGTGATGCGTGTCGGATTCATCGGACTCGGAAGCCAGGGTGGGCCGATGGCCCGCCGGATCGTCGAGTCGGGATACGAGACGACGCTCTGGGCCCGCCGCCCTGAATCTCTTGCTCCCTATGCCGATACGGCGGCGAAGTACGCGGAGTCCCCCGCCGAGCTCGCGGCGGTCAGCGACCTCGTCTGCCTGTGCGTGGTGAACGACGACGACGTGCGACAGATGATCACCGGCGAGAACGGTGTCCTCGAAGGCATGAACGAGGGCGGCATCATCGCCGTGCACAGCACGATCCATCCGGATACCTGCCGCGAACTCGCCGCAGCCGCACGCGAACGCGGCGTCTCGCTCGTCGACGCGCCGGTCAGCGGCGGCGGAATGGGCGCTGCCGCGGGCACTCTGCTCGTGATGGTCGGTGGTGAGAGCGACGTCGTGGAGCGGTGCCGGCCGGTGTTCTCCACCTACGGCGACCCGGTGGTGCACCTCGGGGACCTCGGAGCGGGTCTGGTCGCCAAGCTCCTCAACAACCTGTTGTTCACGGCGAACCTGGCGCTGGCCGAGAACACTCTGGCACTCGGTGCGGAACTCGGCGTCGATCCCGCGCGCCTCGGGGAGGTCGTCTCGCACGGCTCGGCGAACAGCTTCGCGCTCGGACGCGTGGTCTCGGCCGGGGGCAGTCTCGACCGGATCGGCGGGCACGCCGGCGCACTGTTGAACAAGGACGTGAGTCTCGTGGCCGGTCTGGCCGCGTCGGCCGGTGCCTCCGAAGGCATCACCTTCATCACGGCCGATGTGAGTCTCGAGCAGATGGGTCACCCGCGATGAGTCGCGTGCACTTCGTCGGCGCCGGACGTATGGGGCTGCCGATGGTCGAGCGGCTGGTGGGCGACGGACACGACGTGCACGTGCTCGCCCGGCACGACGACGCCCGGGCGGCCGTGGAGAAGACCGGCGCGACCGCGGTCGGCGACATCACCGCTGTAGGCACCGACGCGGAACTCGTCTTCGTCTGCGTGTTCACCGACGAGCAGGTACGCCGGGTATGCCTCGAGGACGGTGTACTGGGGCGTATGCCGAAGGGTTCGACCCTCGTCGTCCACACCACGATCAGCCCGCGCACTGTGGAGACCCTGGCCTCTGCGGCCGAGCCGTTCGGGGTCGCGGTGATCGACGCCGCCGTGAGCGGTGGCCCGCACGACATCGCCGCCGGTGCATTGACGCTGTTCCTCGGCGGAGCGGACGAGGCCGTCGCCGCCGTGACGCCCGTGCTGAAGAGCTACGGCGATCCCGTCCTGCACGTCGGCGCGCCCGGCAGCGGGCAGAAGGTGAAGCTGGTCAACAACGCCCTGTTCGCGGCCGAGATCGGGTTGCTCGCCGAAGCGGCGGAACTCGGCCGGCAGCTCGGGGTCGACGAAGCGGCACTGTTCTCCGCCCTCCCCCACGGCAGTTCGTCGTGCAAGGTCATGGGGAACATTGCGATGCGCGGATCGGTGTCGGAATTCCGCAGTGCCGTGGGTGAATTCCTCACCAAGGACGTGGCGGTGGTGCGGGCCGCCGTGTCGGAGCTCGGAGGAGACCTCGGGGTCCTCGACACGGCCATCGACGCACACACCCGGTAGGCGGTCCGGCGAGGCGTCCCGGGTGGTGGTCCTGCTCCACTGCACGGGACGCCGTCCGCGCCGTCCCCCGGCTCGATCCGCACTGCTCCGATCCGCACTGTTCCGATCGAACGAAAGGTCATGTCGTGGAAGGTCTGAAGGACAAGGTCGTCCTGGTCGCCGGTGCCGCAACGGGTCTCGGCGCCGATTCCGCCCGTCGCCTCGCCCGTGAGGGCGCCCGGGTGGTGGTCGGCGACCTGAACCACGCCGGTGCGCAGAGCACCGCCGCGTCCATCACGGAGACCGGCGGCACGGCCGTCGCGGTCGAGTTCGACATCTCCGACGACGACTCCGTGCGGGCGCTCGTCGCGACGACGGTCGAGACGTACGGCGGGCTCGACGCCGTCCACATCAATGCCGGCGACATGGGTGCCGTCACGAAGGACACCGACGTCGTCGACATCGACCTCGAGATCTGGGACCGCACGGTAGCCGTGAATCTGCGCGGCCACATGCTCGTCACCCGTCACAGCGTCCCGAAGCTGCTCGAACGCGGCGGCGGAGCGATCGTGTACACCTCGTCCATCGCCTCGTTCACCGGCGACCCGCAACGTCCGGCCTATTCGGCGACGAAGGCGGGTATCAATGCGCTCGCACGGCACGTCGCGTCGCGATGGGGCCGGGAGGGGGTCCGGGCCAACGCGGTGACCCCGGGACTGATCCTCACCGACGAGATCCGGAACGGAGCGGCACCGGAACTGCTGGCAGGCATGCTCGCGCGCACGCGCAGCACCCGGCTCGGTGAGGCCGCGGACATCTCGAGCATGGTCGCCTACCTGATGTCCGACGACGGCTCGTGGATCAACGGCCAGGTGGTCAACGTGGACGGCGGCACCGTGCTCCGGTGATAGGTCTCACCGGATGATTCGCCCGATTAATCAACCAGGTTGATAAACCCGGTTGTATATTCGGCCGGGTGGACACGATCGAAGGAACCCTCGCCCAGTCCCTCAGGGAATCCCTGCGGCCGCTGTGGAGACAGCTCAACGCACACAAGACGCTCTCCACGGGCAAACTCGACGTGCTCGTCCACCTCGCCGACCGCGGTCGCGCCACGTCCGCGGAACTCGCGACGGCCGCGAAGATCAGCCCGCAGGCGATCGCCAACGCCGTCCGCGAGATCGAGAGCCTGGGCCTCATCACCCGGACTCCCGACGACCGCGACCGACGTCGGGTGTGGATCGAACTCACCGAGGCCGGCCGGGAACGGCTCGCCCACGAACGCTCGATCGGCAACGCGTGGCTCGAACGGGCGATCGCCGATCAGCTGACCGACGACGAGAGACAACTGCTCGGTGCCGCGATTCCCCTCCTGCGGAAGCTGACGGGCGGTGCGGCCGTTGAGTAAGCGCACCGAACGGTCCCTGCTCCTGCCCGCCCTCGTCTACACGGCGCTGACCAGCGCGATCGTCAGCTCCCTGGGCATGCTGCTCGTGCCCACCATCGCCGAGGAACTGTCGGTGTCCGTCAGCTCCGCACAGTGGATGCTCACGATCAATCTGCTCGTCGGCGCCGTCGCCACCCCGATCATGGGGCGGCTCAGCGACGGCCCGCACAAGAAGCGGCTGCTGTTGGTGTCCCTGGCGACCATCCTGGTGGGATCCGCCCTGGCGGCGTGCGCCCCGAACTTCACCGTCTTCCTCATCGGACGGGCCCTGCAGGGGCTGTCCTACGGCATCGTGCCCGTGACCATCGCCCTCGCCCGCCGATACCTGGCGGAGGACAAGGTGCGTGTGGGTATCTCGAGCCTGTCGGTCACCGTCTCCACCGGTCTCGGAATCGGTTATCCGCTCACCGGCATCCTGGCCAGTGCCGCCGGTTTCCGCGCAGCCTTCGCGTTCGCCGCCGTCTTCCTCGTGACCGCGTCGATCGTGGTGTGGCGCATCGTTCCGAACGGACCGGACGAGCGTGGCCTCCGCAGGAGGTTCGACACCTTCGGCGCCATCCTTCTCGGTGCGGGGCTCGCGGCCCTGCTCGTCGCGGTCAGCGAAGGCTCGAACTGGGGCTGGTCCTCGGCATGGACCCTCTCCTGCTTCCTCGCGGCAGCCGTTCTGCTGGCCGGGTGGGCGTTCGTCGAACTGCGCATCCCGAATCCGCTCGTGAACCTGCGGGTGGTCCGCAACAAGGACGTGCTGCTTGCCAACGGCACCGCCATCGGCCTCGGTGCCGCGATGTACATCGGGTTGTCGGTGAGCAGCCTCATCGCACAGTCGCCGACCTCCACCGGTTACGGCATCGCCCTGCCGCTGTTCTGGGCCGGCTTCGTCATGCTCCCGCTGTCGGTGGGCAGCTTCGGCGCCAACCGTGTCGTGCGTGCACTCGCGCGTCGCATCCGGCTGACGACGCTCCTCCCCCTCGGTGCCGGGGTCATGACGGTCTCGGCCTTCCTGCTGTGGTTCGAACACGACCGACTGTGGGAGATCCTCGTCGGGATGTTCCTGTTCGGCATCGGCATGGGCACGACCTACGCCGCGATGCCCGCACTCATCGCACGCAGCGTGGCCGACACCGAACTCGGCAGCGCCGTCAGCTTCAACCAGGTCCTCCGCACCGTCGGTGGTGCCTTCGGCAGCGCCCTGTCCGGCGCCGTCCTCGCCGCACACATGGGTGCCGACCTGCACCCGACCGATGGTGGCATCACGCTCGCATTCGCCGTCGGGGCGTGCGGCAGCGTGATCGTGTTTGCCGCGCTCGCGGTCAACCACGTCCGGTCCCGTGCCAGAAAGGGTGAGGCGCCCTCCTCGAAGGTGCCTCACAACGTGTCGTCCTCCCGCTGACGCGAGCTACTGCCCGCCCAGCGACACCCCGTACACCTGCTCGAGATGGCGCACCACCGCCATCTGGTCCACCCCCGGCTCCAGTGCTTCGACGGCGGCGTTCCACACCTGCCCGATCGCTTCCCCGAGCACGGGGCTGATCCCCTGATCGTGGGCGAGGTCGAGTGCGATCCCGACGTCCTTGCGCATCAACGCCGCCGCGAACCCCGAATCGAACGTGCGCGAGAGCACGAACTTCTCGTACTTCGTCTCGGTCGCCTGGTTGCGGCCGCTGCCGGCGTTGAAGACCGAGAGCAGGGTCGCCGGGTCGATCCCGAACTTCTTCCCAACCAGCAAAGCCTCTGCCGCGACGAGCACGTTGTTCGCCGCGAGGAGATTGTTCAGTGCCTTGGCGGCATGACCCGATCCGACGGGACCGACCCGGATGATCTCGCTGCCCGTCTCCTGCAGCAGCGGCGTCACCCCGTCGACCACGGCGGCGTCGCCACCGGCCATCACGGCGAGGGTGCCCTGTTCGGCGCGCGCGACACCGCCGCTCACGGGAGCGTCGACGACGCGCACGCCCTTCTCCGCTGCGACCTCGGCGAGGCGTTGCGTGCGGGTCGGCACGCTCGAGCCCATGTCGACGATGACCGAACCCGGTCGCAGGTGTTGCAGCAGACCGTCCTCGGACAGCACGACGGAGTCGACGATGTCGCTCGTGGGCAGCATCAGGACGACCACGTCGCAGTCGGCGAAGTCCTCGGTGCCACCGGCACCGACGGCGGTGGGGTGCTCGTCGACGAACCGCTGCTGGGCGGCAGGATCGGCGTCGCGCACGATCAGGCTGCGACCGCCGCGGACGAAGTTCCGGGCGATGGGGCGTCCCATCGCGCCGAGACCGATATGGCCCACGGTCCCGAGAGTCACCTCGCTCATGCGTCCTCCTCCGTCGTCTCGTCGGCCTGCAGCGGGCCGAGTTCGTCGACGAGGACCTGCTGCACGACGCGCATCGCGGCGATGCCCGCGGGGCATCCGACATACGCCGTCGCGTGCACCACCGTCTCGGAGATCTCCTTCCGCGACAATCCGTTCCGGATCCCGGTACGGACGTGGGTGGCGAGTTCGTTGTGCTGACCGAGGGCGATCAGCAGCGAGATCGTCACGAGCGACCGGTCGCGGCGTTCGAGACCGTCCCGGGTCCATACGCCACCCCAGACGAATTCGCTGACGTACTCCTGCAGTCCCTCACCGTCGGTGCCGGCGTTGCGCGACAGCGCGGCGTCGACATACTCGTCGCCGAGGACCTCGCGGCGTACCGCGAGCCCGGAGTCGAGGACCGTTCGGTGTGCCGCCTGCACGGTGTCGTCGAGCGCGACCTGTGTTGTCATCGTTGCCCTTTCACATCCGCGACGAATCGAGCTTGACGGTCACGCATTTGACCTGACCGTAGTGGTGCAGCGCCTCGACGCCCTTCTCGCGTCCGTAGCCACTGTTCTTCCATCCCCCGAAAGGGGTCTGCACGGAGCCGGTGGACCAGGTGTTGACGAACACCTGCCCGGTGCGTAGGCGCCCGCTCACGGCGAGTGCGCGGGAGACGTCGCGGGTCCACACCCCGGCGACGAGTCCGTAGTCGGAGTCGTTCGCGATCTCCACCGCGTCGTCGACGGTGTCGAAGGGGACGACGACGAGTACCGGTCCGAAGATCTCCTCCCGCGCGATCCGCATCGAGTTGTCCACCCCGGTGTAGACGGTGGGCTCGACGAAGAAGCCACCGGTCTCCTCGGCCACGGCGGAGACCTTTCCGCCCGTCTCGAGGCGCACACCCTCCGCCTCGGCGATCCCGAAGTACTGCTGCACCTTCTCGAACTGGGCCCGGGTGATGATCGGACCGATGTCGACGCCGACGCGCAGTTCCGACACGCGGTCGACCACGCGGCGGACGACTTCGTCGTGCACCTCCCGCTGCACGAGCAGTCGCGTCCCAGCCGAGCACACCTGTCCGGCGTTGGCGGTGAACGCCTGCACCGCGCCGGCCACGGCGGCATCGAGATCCGCATCGGCGAACACGATGTTCGCCGACTTGCCCCCGAGCTCGAGGGTGACGGGCACGATCCGGTCGGCGGCGATCCCGCCGATGACCCGTCCCGTCGGCACGGATCCGGTGAACGCCACCTTGGCCACGTCGGGATGGTGGACGAGAGCGGCACCGGCCTCCCCACCGGTGCCCAGCACGACGCCGAGGACGCCGGGTGGGAAGCCCACCGCACTCGCGAGTTCCGCGAGGCGCACGCTCGATGCCGAAGTGTTCTCGGACGGCTTGAGCACCACGGTGTTCCCCGCCGCGAGCGCCGGTGCGCACGCCCGCGCCGACTGGTTGAGCGGCAGGTTCCACGGAGTGACCACGCCGATCACCCCGTAGGGCTCCCGCACCGTGTAGACGTGCTGGTCGGGAGCGATGTCGAGGGTCTCCCCCACGGGCATACCCACGAGACCGCCGTAGAACTCGAAGTAGGTCGCCGAGTTCTCCACCTCGGCCAGCGCGACCTTCTCGGGTTTCCCGGTCTCGCTGACCTCGAGTGCGGCGAGCCTCGGTGCGTCGGCCCGGATCGCGCGTGCGAGGTCGACGAGCAGACGGCCGCGGTCGAGTGCGGGGATCCGCAACCACTGCGGTCCGGCCGCGGAGGCGGCGCGCACGGCCGCACCGACGTCGATGGCATTGCCTCGGGCGATACGCCGGACGGGACGTCCGGTCGCGGGATCGCTGACGTCGAGGTAGTCGCCGCCGGACGGTGCCGTCGACGCCCCGTCGATCCAATGATCGAGTGTCTCCACGATGTCACCTCCCGCCGGTGCTCTGGAGAGCACCGGCCATCGACGGCAGAGCGTCCGGTTCGAACATGGCCCGCCGTTGGCTCAGGAAATCGTGCGGATATCCGGCCGAGATCGCCGAGGCCTCCTCCAGCCGCGCGAGCTGGTCGTCGCTCAACTGCAGGGACAACGCTCCGAGATTGTCGCGGAGCTGTTCGGCCGTGCGGGCACCGACCGACAGCAGCAGTCCCTGTCGACGCACCCAGGCGAGAGCCACCCGGGCGCTGGACGTGCCGAGTTCGTCGGCGATCTCCCGCGTCACCTTCACGATGCGTTGCATCCGGAGGGTGAGGGCGGCCAGGGATTCGTCCGTGTGGTCGCGGGCCAGTGCACCCCGCGCGAGCGGACTCCACGCATACACCGGGAGTCCGAGATGCTCTGCCATCGGCAGCAGTTCGCGCTCGGGTGTACGGGCCAGGAGGGAGTACTCGACCTGCAATGCACAGAACGACGTCCAGCCACGCAGCTCGGCGATGGCGTTCGACCGGGAGATCACCCACGCCGGGGTGTTGGAGATCCCGATCGCAAGCACCGTGCCCGCCCGGACGAGATCGTCGAGCGCACGCAGAGTTTCGGCTTCCGGTGTGCAGCGGTCCCACGCGTGGACCCAGAGCACGTCGAGATAGTCGGTGCCGAGCCGTCGCAGGCTCGTCTCCACACTCCGGCGCAGACTCTTCCGGTTGCTGCCACCGGAGTTGGCGTCGCGCGGGTCGGTAGGGAGCGTGTACTTGGTGCTCACCACCATCGCGTCGCGTTCGGAGGCGATGAACCGGCCGAGCATCTCCTCGCTCGCCCCGTTCGTGTAGTTGTTCGCGGTGTCGACGAAGTTGCCTCCGGCCGCGCGGTATTCGTCGTAGACCGCGCGGGATTCGGTCTCGTCGGCACCGAAGCCCCATTCGGTGCCGAAGGTCATTGCACCGAGGCACAATTCGCTCACGCGGATACCGGACGAGCCGAGCACGCGTTGCCCCATGATTCCGTCAGGCATCGTCGTCCACCACCCAGTTGACGAAGCGGTGCAGCGGGTACATGCCGTCGTGCGGGCTGCCCATGCTGCCCTTCAGCGCGCTGCCCAGTCGGACGATGCGCTGCACGCCGGCGGTGGCGAGCCGGTCGCGGATCTCCGCCTTGCGGTGGAACGGGTAGACACCGACGGTCTGGGTGGCCACGGTGGCGTAGGAGGCGGCCTCGTCGAGCGTCGAGATCGGCAGGACGTTGACGGTCTTGTTGGTCGGGTGGAAGTCGACCATCTCCGGCGAGCGCACCACGAGGCCGCTGCCGTCGGGCTTGCCCCACACCTTGTAATCCGGTTCGAGGAAGCGCATTCCCTCGACGGCGTCGCGGATCTCGGCGTCGGGCTTCGGTCCGACGGCCTCGGCGAAGTCGCGGTCCACGCCGAGTCGTTCGTGCAACAGGGCACAGAACCGGTCGATCCGGTCGTCGTCGCCCTCGACGCAGATGTGCCGCGCCGCCAGGCACGCGTCCTGGTTGAAGATCGTCGCATCGAGGGCCGCCAGTTCGGCGACCTCGCGCAGGGCCTCCTCGGATTCGAAGGCCTCGCGGCCGACGATCGACATCGACACCTTGGGATCGAAGGAGATCAGCTGGAAACCCGGTCCGGCATAGCGCGCGGCGTTCTCGATGGCCGAGCCACCACCCCACGCGACGAGCTTGTCGAAGTACTGGGAGCGGTAGAGGATGTTCTCGACCTTCTCGTCGCCGCCGCGCCAGTACACGGCGGACATCGACCGCAGTACCGGATGGCCGGGGGCGATGTCGGCCATGGTGCGCAGCACCGCCACGGTGGTGAACGGGTCGGCCGAGGGCATCTTGAACAGGTTGACGCCCTTGGTGAGTGCGGCGTCGGCGATGGTCGTCATCGCGGCGCTCGGCGAGTTCCCGGCCATCATGTGGACCAGGCGCGGCGGGAAGGCGCGGACGCGGCTGACGTTGCCGTTCGGGTCGGTGCGCTCGGCCCAGCCGTCGAGCACGTCGAGGCCGCCGAAGGTGCGTTCGAGCCGGTATTCGAGGGCCTGCCGGGTGAGGAACTGACCGGGCCGGGCGAAGGTGTTCTCGATGATGCGGCGCGGCAGGGCGCTCACCTGGACGGTCATCTCGAGGGATTCCTGGAGGTATTCGTTCTTCTCCAGGGTCAGGTACTGCGCGGTCTCGACGAGGAAGTCGATGATCTCGGAGATCGGCACGTCGAATGCCGGCCCGACCTCCGAGCGCGGCGCGAACAGACCGTTGTATTCGAGTTTCGGGGTGACGAAGGGGACGCCGAAGTCGCGGGAGAGATATTCGCTGTCCTCACCCCAGACGATCTCGCCGCGGACGAAGTGCGGGACCTTGATGCGGGTACGGGCCGGTGCGGTGGTGGTCATGGCTCACTCTCCCGAGAGTCCGCGGACGTAGGCGTCCATCGTTCCGGCACAGGTGATCTTGTCGTCGTCGCCGAGGTCGGAGTAGCGGACGATGTTCGGCAGCACGGTCTCGCCGGGCCGGCCGCACGGGCACGTTCCGAGGTCGACGGTGATCCGGTCGCCGGAGATCGTTCCGCCCCACCGGCCGTCGACGGTGGTGTCGACGAAGGCCGCGCGTCCCTCGACGATGGTGCCTTCGGGTTCGGAGAGGGCGCTTCCGTCCTTGGTGAGGACGAACAGCACGATCTCGTCCGGCACGTGGTAGCGGCCCTCCTCGGGGCACTTGAACATGCGGTTGTTGAGTTCCTGCATCGAGTAGTAGTGCAGGAAGCGCTCCGGCACGATGTTGAGGAGCCGGTAGATCTGTTCCTGGTAGTCGGCGGGAAGGTTCGTGCCCTTCAGTCCGCCGCCGCTGGTGAGCGCGTTGTTGCCGGTGATGTCGCCGTCGCGGACGCCCTTCTCCCGCAGGATCTCGCAGAGCCGGAACAGTTGCGGGAACTGGGAACTGAAGAGGATGTCCTCGGACCTGTGCGCGATGATCTCGTCGGCGAAGTGGTGCAGTCGCCGATCCTGCTGGGCGGCGCGCTCGGCGGATTCGGCCTCGAAGCGTGCGATGTCGTCGGGGGCGGCGGTGCCGTCGGCCATCGCCCGGCGCATGGCCGACAACTTGGCCATGTAGCGGTGGAAGCCCTCGGCGGGCGCCCCCTCGAACAGCGGAAGGGCGTCCGGGCGGGAGAACTCGCGGATGATCAGGTCGCGGACACCGTTGTGCTGCGTCTGGCCGGTCTCGGGGCCGACCGGGATGACGTGCCAGCGCTTCTCCGGCGGCAGTCCGAGCGCGGTGAAGCAGTCGAGCAGATTCTGCTTGTTGACCTCGAGGTCGCGCTGGGACTTGTTGAGGAAGGAGCCCTTGCCGCTGGTCCCGCTCGAACTCGACACCATGTGGCCGGCCCTCTCGAGGGCGGCGATCCAGTCGTCGACGTCGGCGACCCCGGAGACGTCGACGTCGTCGACCGGGCGGCTCGACAGGGAACCGAGCCAGCGGTTCATCTGCTCCCACCGGCCCTTGGCGATGAGCATGTCGGGATAGCTCTTGTAGGTGGTGTGGGGGAAGAGCAGAGGGATCATGTCCTCGCGTGAGCGGATCTCCTCGATGCCCTGGTCGGCGGCGCGCTGCGCGAGCACGGGGACCCGGTCGCGCCGCTCTTGGAAGTACGCGTTCAGCGTCGCGACGACGTCTTTCTGCAGGGTTGTTTCTGTCATCTGGGTGTCCTCCGGCCCTCTGGATGCGGAACGTCGATAACTTGACTGAGCGGTATAGATAAAGAATTGCTGCAACCATACCCACGGGGAAAGTTTTGTGTCCAGGCCCGAAACGATTTGGCACACTTCCCTCATGACCCCGATCCGCAGCGAGCAGGACACACGACGCCGTGGTGGACGCCCCACCAGGGAGGAAGCGAGCCGGCTCGACGACGCGGTACGCGAGTCCGCCCTCCGGCTGTTCCTCGAGAACGGTTACGAAGGCACGACGATGAACGCCATCGCCGCGGCGGCCGGCACCACGAAACCGTCTCTCTATGCGCGTTTCCCGACCAAGGAGGACGTCTTCCGGTACGTCCTCGGCTGGGCCATGCAGCGCACCGACTGGCCCGCACCCGAACCGGAGATCCCCGACTACGACGATCTCGGGGACTCACTGACCGCCATCGCGGAGGCCGCCGTCCGGCGCGCCCTGGACCCGTCGATGATCAAGCTCCAGCAGGTCGCCATCGCCTACGCCTCGCGCTATCCGGACATCGCCCGCAAGGCCCTCGGCCCCGGTTACTGGCCGCGCAGGAAACAGGTCGCGGATCTGCTCCGCCGGCACGCCGCGACGGGGAGCATCGTCGCCGACGACCCCGACACGCTCGCCGAGTTGTTCCTGGCCATGGCATCGGGTGGTCCCGCGCGCCTGGCCTCGTTCGGGATCGTGCGCGGGGCCGAGGACGTCGACGCCCACGTGCGGGCCGTCGTGGACCTGTTCCTGCGCGGCCTACGGCCGAACTGACGCGCGATCCGCCCCAGAGGTGAGCGAGGCGACCACACCGCCGTCGACGAGCACGTCGGTGCCGTTGACGAAGCTCGCCTCGTCGGACAACAGGAATGTGACGACGGCGGCGAGTTCCTCGGCACGGCCCGTGCGGCCGAGCGGCGTCGCTCGCACCATCTCGCCCATCGACTCGTTGTGGTCCGCTTCCTGCCGGCCCTGAGGAGTGTCGATGATGCCCGGAGACACGGAGCATGCGCGCGCCCCGACTGCTCCGAGCCGCACGGCTTCGTCGCGCGCGAACTGCTGCACACCGTATTTCGCCCATGCATAGGCGACGCCGGGATGTTCGATCGCCTCCCCCACGACCTCCCGGAGACGGTCGAGGAAGTCCTCGGCGAGCGGATCCGCGAGCACGGCGATCTCTTCCGGTGACGGCTGCATCCGCCCGATGTTCGGTGCCATCGAGGCGAAGTAGACCGACGCGGTGCCTGCGGTCGCGAGTGGACGGAGCGCCCGGGCGAGCCGTGCGGTCCCGACCAGGTCGACGGCGAAGATCCGTCGCCAGTCGGCCATGGTCGGCGAGATACCCGCCGCATGGGCGACCGATCGCAGCGTCCCGAGTTCCGTCACGCGCGCAGCCAGTCGTTCGAGTCCGTCGACGTCGGTGACGTCGAGGACGATCGGTTCGACCCGTGTCCGATCACCGTTCAACTCGTCGGCGGTGGCGCGGACGGTGTCGGCGTCCAGGTCGACGAGCAGCACGGTGTCGACCGTGCCGATCATGCGTTGCGCGCACGCGTATCCCATTCCGCGACCGGCTCCGGTCGCGATCCCCACCGTGGTCATGACATGCAGTCCTCTCGGGTCATCAGGATGTGGCCCAGCACCGCGACAGTCCGGATTCGGCGGTGCGGGTGACGAGTTCGACGAGCACGCCCCGTCGACTGCGGGCGAATGCGAAGAACATACCGCCGCCGGGCAGCGCGCGGGTGGCCTCGACGACGAATCCTTCCTTCTCGAGAAGACGGCAGTCCGACTCGACGTCGTCCGACCAGTAGCCGAGGTGGTGGATACCGGAGGTCGCGGCCCACAGGGGTGCCTCGGGCACGGCCGAGACGATCTCGATCCGCGGTTCGGTGACCGAATAGGAGCACTGCAGATCGACACTCCGGTCGCCGTCCGGCAGCGTCACGTCGACGGCTCCGCCCACCTGTGGTCCCCACTGGTAGCCGAGCAGCGTCGAGAGTTCGTCCCGGGCGCCGCGTGGGTCGTCGGTGACGACCCCGAGGTGGAAGAGGTCTTCGGCCTTCATGTCTGCGCCTTTCGGATGTAGATGTTCCAATTGCTCTTCGGTCGTGTAAGAATGAGATTCTTGGTATCGAGATAGATATTCTCACCGATGGAAGGGAGGCGCAATGGCCTGGGACTTCGAGACCGAGCCCGAGTACCAGAAGAAGCTGGACTGGGCCGATGCGTTCGTGCGCGAGGAGGTCGAACCTCTCGACCTCGTGTGGGAACACGAACAGTTCGTCCCTCTCGACGGACTCCGCCGCAAGGCCATCGACCCTCTCAAGGAGAAGGTTCGCGCAGAAGGTCTGTGGGCCACTCATCTCGGCCCCGAACTCGGCGGTCAGGGATACGGACAGCTCAAGCTCGCACTGCTCAACGAGATCCTCGGGCGCTCGTCGTGGGCACCGATCGTGTTCGGTTGCCAGGCACCCGATACCGGCAACGCCGAGATCATCGCCCATTTCGGCACCCCCGAGCAGAAGGAGCGCTACCTGCAGCCGCTGCTCGACGGCGAGGTGTTCTCCTCGTACTCGATGACCGAACCGCAGGGCGGTGCCGATCCCGCCCAGTTCCGGTGCCGCGCGGTCAAGGACGGCGACCACTGGGTCATCAACGGGTGGAAGTTCTTCTCCTCCAACGCCCGCACCGCCGAGTTCCTCATCGTCATGGTTGTGACGGATCCCGACGTCCCCGTGTACAAGGGCACGTCGATGTTCCTCGTCCCCACCGACACCCCGGGCGTGAACATCGTGCGCAACGTCGGCCTCTACGGCGAACCGCTGAACGAGGGCACCCACGCGCTGATCCACTACGACAACGTGCGTGTGCCCGCCGACGCGCTCCTCGGCGAGGAGGGCCAGGCGTTCGCGGCCGCGCAGGTGCGACTCGGTGGCGGTCGCATCCACCATGCGATGCGCACCATCGGCCTGGCCCAGAAGGCCCTGGACATGATGTGCGAGCGTGCCCTCAGTCGCGAGACGGCCGGCAGCCGCCTCTCCGACAAGCAGGCCGTGCAGGGCTACATCGCCGACTCCTACGCGCAGCTCGCACAGTTCCGCCTGTTCGTGCTCAACACCGCGTGGAAGATCGACAAGTACAACGACTACAAGAAGGTCCGCAAGGACATCGCGACAGCGAAGATCATCATGCCCACCGTGCTCCACGACATCGCGTGGCGCGCCATGCAGGTGCACGGTGCACTGGGTGTCACCAACGAGATGCCGTTCTTCAAGATGATCCACGGCGCAGCAGTGATGGGCCTGGCCGACGGGCCGACCGAAGTACACAAGACCACCGTCGCCAAGCAGGTCCTCCGCGACTACAGCCCGGTCGACGACATGTGGCCCTCGGAGTGGATCCCGAAGAAGCAGGAAGAAGCCCGGAAGAAGTACGCCGACTACATCGAACTCGAAGTGGGGAACCTGTGATCGACACCGAGCGTCTCGCCGAATGGATGGACGAGCAGGGCCTGCCCGGCAAGGGCGCGCCGCTCGACGCGAAGTATCTCTCCGGCGGTACACAGAACGAGATCTACAAGCTCACGCGCGACGACTTCACGTGCGTCATCCGCATCCCTCCGGCCGGTGCACCGGCCGACCGCGACAGCGGGATCATGCGCGAGTGGCGGATCATCCAGGGACTGGCCGGAACCGACGTCCCGCACACGAAAGCCGTTGCCGCATGTGAGGACACGTCCGTCCTCGGACGCTCCTTCTACCTCATGGGACACGTCGACGGATGGTCGCCGATGGACCACCGCGGCACCTGGCCCGCACCGTTCGACACCGATCTCGACGCTCGCGCCGGCCTGGCCTACCAGCTCGCCGAGGGCATCGCCCTGCTGTCGAAGGTGGACTGGAAGGCACAGGGCCTGGAGGATCTGGGACGTCCCGACGGTTTCCACGACCGGCAGGTGAGCCGGTGGACCCGCTTCTTCGAACGGATCAAGGCCCGCGAGATCGAGGGCATGGACGTCGCGACGAAGTGGCTCGAGACCCATCGTCCGCTCGACTACATCCCGGGTCTGATGCACGGCGACTACCAGTTCGCCAACGTGATGTTCGAGCACGGCGCCCCCGCGAAGCTCGCGGCGCTCGTCGACTGGGAGATGGGTACCGTCGGCGACCCGAAGCTCGATCTCGGCTGGATGCTCATGAACTGGCCCGAGGACACGAGCGCGAACGAGGACAGTGCGGTCAGCTACGTCGACCTGACCGGGATGCCCGGTCGCGCGCAGATGCTCGCGCACTACGCCGAGGTCTCCGGCCGCCAGGTCGACGACATCGACTACTACCTGATCCTCGCCAAGTGGAAGCTCGCCATCGTCCTCGAGCAGGGATTCCAGCGGGCCGGGGACGATCCCAAGCTGCAGTCGTACGGACCGGTCATCACCAGTCTCATGAAGTCGGCCGCCGATCTCGCCGAGTCGACGGACTACAAGGGCTGAAGGGGTCTGCGATGACGACTGTCGTGGAAGGGCTGGTGGAGGAACGGCACGGACCGGTGCTCGTCCTCCGCATCGACCGCCCCGAGGCGCGTAATGCCCTCAACGGAGCCGTGCTCCGCGGAATCGGCGCTGCGGCCCTTCGGGCGGAGGCGGATCCGGAGATCCGGACGATCGTGCTCACCGGCACGGGCGACCGGGCGTTCTGTGCGGGCATGGACCTGCGTGCGTTCGCGGAAGGCGAGGACATCGGCACGGACACCGACGAGGCCGCCGGATACGCCCGGCTGTCCAAGGGCGAACTCACCGTCCCGGTCGTCGGCGCCGCCAACGGCAGCGCTGTGGGCGGCGGGCTCGAACTCCTCCTCGGCGCCGACATCATCGTGGCGTCCTCCGAGGCGAAGTTCGGCCTGCCCGAGGTGAAGCGGGGACTCTTCCCCGCCGGTGGCGGCACCGCCATCGGCACCCGCATCCCCGTCGGGGCGGCACTCGAGCTGACCCTGACGGGGGATCCGATCACGGCGCAGCGCGGCTACGAACTCGGGCTGATCAATGCCGTGGTGACGCCCGATCAGGTCCTGGACACCGCGCTCGACTACGCCCAGCGGATCGCGGCGAACGCCCCGCTCGGCCTGTCCGCGGTGAAGGAACTCGTCCGGCTCGCGCAGGCCGATCCCGAGCGCGCCGGCGAGCGACTCTCCCACTGGCAGTCGGTCGTCTTCACCAGCAACGACGCGAAGGAAGGCGCCACCGCGTTCATGGAGAAGCGGGCGCCGGTCTGGCAGGGACGGTGACCGCCCCGGCAGAACCGGTGGACACCGTTCGCGCCGTCGTCTGCACCGAATACGGGGAACCCGAATCCCTTCGGATGGAGTCGCGGCCGTCGTCCCCGCTCGCGCCCGGTCACGTCCGGGTGCGCGTGGGGGCGGCCGCAGTGAACTTCCCCGACGTCCTCCTCGTGGCGAACAGGTACCAGATCAGCGTGCCGCCACCCTTCGTTCCGGGCAGCGAGTACGCGGGCACCGTCGTCGAGGTCACGGACGACGCGGACGGATTCTCGGTGGGCGATCGGGTCACCGGTACCGGGCTGGTCGGAGCGTTCGCCGACGAGGTGGTTGCTCCCACGAAGGCCTTGAAGAAGACCCCCGACGGGATCGACGACCGGACCGCCGCATCCTTCGGAGTGGCGCACCGAACGGCCTATCACACGCTCCGGTCGGTGGCGCGCCTGCAGCCAGGAGAACGACTCGTCGTCCTCGGGGCCGGCGGGGGTGTCGGTCTAGCGGCCGTGCAACTCGGTGTGGCGCTGGGCGCTTCGGTCACCGCCGTCGCCTCGTCGGTCGACAAACTCGCGGTCGCGTCGTCCTACGGCGCCGCGCACACGATCGATCACCGCACGAGCGATCTGCGTTCGGCCCTGAAGGACGCGCTGCCGGAGGGAGCCGACGTCGTCGTCGATCCTGTCGGCGGCGAACTCTCGGAGCCGGCGCTCCGGTCGCTCGCCCGCGGTGGACGTTTCGTCACCATCGGGTACGCGTCCGGGTCGATCCCCCGGATCCCTCTGAATCTCGTTCTGGTCAAGGGCATCCGGATCATGGGCTTCCAGTTCCAGGATCTCGATCCGGAGGAGTACCGGCGGAACGAGTCCGAACTCGTGGACCTGCTCGTCTCGGGCACGGCGGTTCCGCACATCGGCGCGGACTATCCACTGGAGAACGCCGCGCGGGCGCTTCGTCACGTCGCCGACGGACGAGCGGTCGGGAAGGTCGTCCTCGACATGTCCCGCTGATCGTCCTCGCGCGACGAACCGATCCTTGCGCGCCCTACACGCCGGGCGAACCCCGATTCGGCGCGCAAGGATCGACCAGCGCAGCAATTCTCTTCCGGCACTACGACTGTGGCCCGGCCTCCGAGCAAGGAGGCCGGGCCACAGTCGTCGTGGTGCTCAGGCCATGGAGACGAGGTTGCCGCGCATACGGAGCGTGTCGGCACCTCCGGTGAGGAACGATTCGGTGGCAGCGACCGCGGTCGCCGGTGCCGCGGCAGCGGCGAGGGCATGCGACTTGAAGACCTGGGCCGCGCGACTCAGGCGGTGCTGCAGCGGCACGATGCGCGAGTCGAGTTCGGAGGGAACGTTCTCGCCCCACAGCGCGATCGTGGTGGGGTTCTCCGCCAGGGCCTCGAGGACACCGCTGCGGATCCGCTCGTCGGAGGCGTAGAGATCGGCGGCGATGGCGACGGTGTCGGGCATGGGACCGTAGGTCGCGGAGCTCAGGGCCGACTCGAGGTCGACGGCCTTGGTCGCACCGAGGATCTCGAACGGACGCAGATCGGAACTCTGCGGAACGACGATCACCACTTCCCAGCCTGCCGCAACCTGGTCGTACAGCCAACCGCCGGTATACCGGACGGCGTCTGCGACCTTGGGCGCAACGACGGCGACCCGTCGTCTCAGGATGTGGCGGCGGGCATGAGCTGTTGCTCGAGCGACTGTATGTAGTCCTCGAATATTGCGGTCAGTGGGAGCGAACGATCGAGCAGCCATGAGGTTTCCATTCCATTCAGGAAAGCGACGATCTCCACCGCTTTGACGGCTGGGTCCACATCCGTTCGATATCGCCCGGCGTGTTGTCCACGCCGGATGCCGGCTTCGACCGCGTCGAGAGCCGCTTGATACCGCCCGAGTAGGCGATCGTGCAGAGGGGCATCCGGTTCCAGGTTCTCGATGAGAAGCACCGCATACATTCCGACCAGTTCGGGCGACTCCTCGAAACGCTTCGGGAGTTTCCTGAGCTGTTCGACGAGATCTCCCGTCCGATCCACACGAGCGTTGTCGTCGTTGTCGCGGGCGTCGAGCACCGCGTGCAACAACTGGTCCTTCGACTCGAAGTGATGCAACAACCCGGCCGGGGTCAATCCTGCTTCCCGGGCGATCTGGGCGAGGCTCGTGCTCCGCCACCCGTTCCGCGCCAGAAACCGCTGGGCAACGCTGAGAATCAGCTCCCGGCGATCCTCACCTCTGGCGAGGAGAGTGTCGTATGCACGTTGGGACAACATCCCTCACTTCGCTGAAGAAGAACAACCTACTGAACGCACATTAGGTCATTTTCCCAAGTGTGACAAGGGTCTCATCACATATATGTTTCGGTCTCGGTCACACCAGTTCGACGACGGTCGCATTGGCGGTCCCGCCGCCCTCGCACATCGTCTGGAGACCGAAGCGAATGCTCTGATCACGCATGTGATGGATCATCCGGGTCATCAACACCGCACCCGAACCGCCGAGCGGATGACCGAGCGCGATCGCCCCGCCGAGCGGATTCAGCTTCTCCGGATCGGCACCCGTCTCGGCCAGCCACGCGAGCGGCACCGATGCGAAGGCCTCGTTGACCTCGAAGACCCCGACATCTCCCAGTGCGATACCGGCCTTCGCGAGGGCCTTCTCCGTCGCGGGGATGGGTCCGGTGAGCATGAGGACGGGATCGGCGCCGGCGACGACACCGGCCCGGTACCGGACCAGCGGAGTGAGCCCGAGTTCCCGGGCCTTCTCCGGCGTCGTGACGAGCAGCGCCGCCGCACCATCGGAGATCTGCGACGAATTACCGGCGTGGATGACGCCGTCCTCGGCGAAGGCGGGCTTCAGACCTGCTAGCTTCTCAACGGTCGATCCCCGCCGCACTCCTTCGTCCACCGACACCACGCCCGCCTCGGTGGCCACCGGGACGATCTGCGCGTCGAACGCACCGCGGTCCAGCGCAGCGGCGGCCCGCTCGTGCGAGAGCACCGAGAACTCGTCGAGACGGGTCCGGGAGAAGCCCCACTTCTGCGCGATCTTCTCGGCAGAGATGCCCTGGTTGAACGAGAACCCGTCGTACCGGGCCAGTGCCTTCGGTCCGTACGGCTGACCCGACGCCCGTGCCGAGCCCAGCGGCACACGGCTCATCACCTCGACACCACCGGCGACGACGACGTCCTGCTGGCCGGACATCACCGCCTGCGCCGCGAAGTCGAGCGCCTGCTGGCTCGACCCGCACGCGCGGTTGATCGTCGTACCCGGGATCGATTCGGGCCAGCCGGCGGCGAGGACCGAGTACCGGCCGATATTGCTCGACTGGTCTCCCACCTGAGAGACACAGCCCCACACGACGTCGTCGACGACCGCCGGATCGATACCCGCGCGCTCGGCGAGGGCCTGCAGGACGTGCGCCGACAGATCCGCCGGATGCTCGCCCGCCAGTCCCCCGTTGCGCTTGCCGACCGGCGTGCGGACGGCTTCGACGATGACTGCTTCACGCATGTACTTCTTCTCCACTCGTTGTCTGTGGTTCCGGAGTCTGTGGTTCCGGATTCAGTGGTTCCGGATTCAGTGCCCACCGGCCGGTGAAGCGGACCTCGCGCTTCTCGGCGAAGGCCCGGAACGCCTCGGGGGCGTCGACGGTCCCGAAATTGACCGCCTGGGCGCGCGCTTCACCGGCGAGGGAATCCCGCAGGCCGCGGTCGACGGCTTCGTTGAGCAATGCCTTGGTCTGCGCCAGGGCGACGGGCGGCCCGGCCGACAGCCGAGCGCAGAGATCGTCGACGAACGCGTCGATGCCGTCCTCGGATTCGATCCACGTCACCAACCCCAGCCGATGCGCCTCGTCGGCGTCGATGGCCTCGGCCAGCAATGCGAGCCGTTTCGCCTGTTGCAGACCGACGAGCCTCGGCAGCAGCCATGTACCGCCGAGATCGGGTGACAGTCCCCGCTCGGCGAAGATCTGCGAGAAGGTCGAGCGCGGTGTCGCGACCACCAGATCGCATCCGAGCGCCAGGTTCCAACCGGCCCCGTAGGCGACGCCGTCGACCTTCGCGACGGTGGGAACAGGCAGTTCGTGGAGCAGCAACGCGACGTCCGTCAGTTTGCGCAGCTTGCGCAAGGGATGTGCGACACCGGGATCGGCGATGTCGGCACCGGAACAGAACGCGCCGGCCGCGCCGGTGATGACGAGGACACGCACGTCCGGGTCGTCGGCGGTGTCGACGAGCACGTCGTGCAGCGCCTGCCAGAGCGGACCGTCGATCGCGTTCTTGCGACGCGGCCGGTTCAACGTGAGGGTCCGGATCCCGTCGCGGTCGTCGACGAGGAGGGAATCGGTGCTCATTCTGCCGCCTCCGTATCCGATGCGCGGTATGCGGGGCCGATCGCGCCGGCCTCGCGCAGCCGCGCGATCTCGGTGCCGGTGATGCCGAAGTCCTGCAGCACCGCGTCGGTGTGCTCACCGAGCCCCGGCACCGCGCCCATGGACAGTTCGAATCCCGCGACGACCGGTGGGGGAAGCAACGCCTCGATCGGCCCGTTGGGGGTCGCGACCTCCCGCCAGCGATCGCGGGCCTGCAGCTGCGGATGTGCGATCACGTCGCTGGGCAGGTTGTACCGGGAGTTGCCGATACCGGCCTCGTCGGCGATCTTCTGGATGTGTGCGAGGGGATGCCGGGCGCACCACTGCGCGATCGCCTCGTCGAGCACGGCGCGATGTTCGCAGCGACCGGCATTGGAGCGGAAACGCTCGTCGTCGGCCAGATCGTCGCGTTCGATGATCTCCCGTGCGAGTCGCTGCCATTCCCGGTCGTTGGTGGTGCCGAGGACGACGACCTGGTCGTCGGCGGTGCGGTACGACCCGTACGGTGAGACGGCCGGCGACGACATACCCAGCGGTTGCTGGTTCACTCCGGAATATCGCGTGTAGGTCAGCGGATATCCCATGATCTCGGTCATCGTGTCGAACAGGCTCACCGAGACCTTCGACAGGCTGCCGCCGCGGCCGCGGTGCCGTTCCTTGCCGCACAGCAGGGCGAGGATCGACACGGCCGAGTACAGGCCGGTGGTGATGTCGGCGACGGGCGGCCCGGGTTTCGCCGGCATGCCGGGATGGCCGGTGACCGCGCACGCCCCCGACTCCGCTTGGACGAGAAGGTCGTAGGCGCGTTTGTGCGAGAGCGGACCGCCGGGGCCGTAGCCGTCGATCTCGACCGAGATCAGTTCGGGATAGCGTTCCTCGAGCTGATCGGGCGACAGTCCGAGTCGCGCGGTCGCGCCCGGCGCCAGATTCGACACCAGTACGTCGGAGCGGGCGAGGATCCGGTGCAGCACCGCGATCCCGTCATCCGACTTCAGGTCGAGTGTCACCGATTCCTTGCCGCGGTTGGCCCACACGAAGTGTGCGGCCATGCCGCCGACGACGTCGTCGTAGTCGCGCGCGAAGTCACCACCGCGAGGGTTCTCGATCTTGATGACCCGCGCACCGAAGTCGGCGAGCGTCCGCGTGCACATCGGTGCCGACACGGCCTGCTCGAGGGTGACGACGGTGACGCCCGCGAGCGGGCCGTCCGAGCCCACAGAACCTGTTGTCACCGTCCCGGTCATCACATCACCATGCCGCCGTCGACCGGCAGGACCTGCCCGGTGACGAACGATGCTGCGTCGGTGGCGAGGAAGACGAACGCTCCGGCGACCTCCTCCGGGGATGCCCAGCGGCGCAGCGGAATACGGTTGAGCATGTTCGCGGCGAACTTCTCGTTGGTGCGGATCGTCTCCGTCATGGGAGTCGCGGCGAGCGGGGCCAGCGCGTTGACGAGGATGTTCTTGCGGGCCAGCTCGCGGGCGAGCGACTTGGTGATGCCGATGATCCCCGCTTTGGCCGCGGAGTAGTTCACCTGCCCGAGCGTGCCGGTGATGCCCGCCGAGGAGGTCACGTTGATGATGCGTCCCTTGCCGTCGGTGGCGAGGAAGGGCAGTGCCGCCTGCGAGCAGTTGAAGGCGCCGAGCACGTGGATATCGTGGATGCGCTGGAACGAGTCGACGGTGGTGTCGGCGAACATCGCCGGGTCGGTGACACCGGCGTTGTTGACGAGGATGTGGAGCACGCCCTCGGTCAGAC
>Ga0182742_1001714_pt1 | contig 26756 bp, 21 predicted proteins | sample eDN5th37CBELigMG_FD_128880 | JGI IMG/M metagenome (GOLD analysis project Ga0182742, IMG submission 128880) | Enriched Miracle-Growth compost microbial communities from Emeryville, California, USA - eDNA 5th pass 37_C BE-Lig MG (version 2)... ...
ACCGCACCGCGGCCGCGAACTGAACCAACCCGGGCACCGGCCCGGCTACCCTCGACTCAGCACACCCGGACATGGGGAATTCCATGACGGAAACCCCTGGGGAATTACGCGACGGTCGACAACATAAGTTGGGAGTGGCGAGTTCCCGAGACCCTAATCCCTGGCGCTCCTGGCTCACCCCGCGGGTTCTGATCCGCAGAGCGCGGACGAAGAAGGTCCACCTTTCCCACCGACCAGGGCTCAGCCGCCAAGTATGAAGAGCGCTTTGTCCATGTAGCGGGGACGCCACCCGTCGCCCGTCGCGACGCTCACCCTCTCGTTCGACGTCCCTGGCACACTCGAACGCCTCAGCAGTAACTGCTCGCACCTTCCGGTCCGGTCACTCGTTAAGCTCGCGAGTCCAGGCTGTATTGAGGTTCAGCCGCTCCCACAGCAATAGCGCGCCAATGTCCGCCTTCCCGATCGAACCGTCCAGCTCGGCCCACGTCTGGACCTCGAGCAGCACCCCGTCGTAAAGCGCTTCCGCCTTCAATGCTCGGGCACCGGGCGTGGGGACGCGACAAGATCAGGCGAGCCCGGAGACGCAGTCATGCCAGGAAGGTCCGAGACCACAACGTTCGGCGCACCGCCAGCAGAATTGCCAAGTTGAGGCACGCGAGCGCCGCAATGACCCCGACTGTGCGCGCCACCCTTCGACGAAGATCTCAAGAGGATGCGGCACTGCCTTAAGCCGAGAACATCCAAGTGGGAGAAGACTGGCTCGACGGGCAAGAAGGCCTTGCGCAGACCTTCACGGCCGACTACCTAGTGGGCGCGGAGGGTTTCGAACTCTAGACTAACCCCAGGTGAGGGGCTTGCTGACCCGCTGACCAGCTAGTTCCGTACTCACTCGATCACGCTGATTCACGATCACCGACACATATATGTGGGCAGAATGTGGGCACAGTCGGACTCACCCGCAGCTCGGTACACGTGACATATGACCTTGGGTGATGCTCCCACCGACTGTCAGGCGCAGGACTCCGCGGCCGTCGCTTTGCGTGAGGGAGTGGTTCGCCACGAGCGGGTAACACTTTCGTCCACACTGCGAAGTTGAAGTTAGGGAAGCACTATGTCCGCTCGAGCGGACGACTCCTGAGCACCCGTCGCCGGTCTACGAGGACGCATGTGATGACCCAGGAATCCAGTTCCGAGCAGCTTCGCCGGGCCAACAACAAGGCTACGGTCGCCGTCGCGATCCCAGTCATCGAGCAACGGACCGAAACAATCAGGGCCAACCAGAGGGCGGAACCCGCGGATGAGCGGTACTTACGCCCGCACCTGGTAGGAAGCCTTGCCCGGCAACTCACAGAAGGCCGCTGATATGGCCACGAACAACAGCTCCGAGTGGCGGCGGTTCGTCGTCGCCCTCGGTGCTACCGTCGTCGTTCTCACGCTCTTGGTCGTCGCCTTCGGGCTAGCACAGTTCAAGCGGGCGAACGACAACAGCTCGGCGGCGTCAACGTCGACCATCTCGCCGCGGGCGAGCTACACCCAGAACGAGCGCCGTTTCCTCACCGAGCTGGACATGGAAGGTCTTCTCGACCCAGACCACAGCATCGACGAAAGCCTCAAGATGGGCTATGACCTTTGCGACATGATGGATCAAATGAGCTCTAATAGCCCTGCCAAGGACGTGGCAGACTACCTGTTCGAGTACCAGACCATCGAACAGCTCGAGTCCCGGTCCTCGTACGAGGACATCTTCACGGTCGTCGCTCTCGCGAACTACCATCTCTGCCCTTATTAGTCCGGTTCGGGCTTGATGACCTCTCTGCCCGTGGCCATTGACTGCAGGCCAAGAAACTGGAGCCTATCGACGACCGGACGCGGACAGACTTATGTTTCGCGACGCAAGCGTCTGTCGACCGCACGGGCCGCTGCGCTCCTCGAACTCTCCCTCGCCGCGACCGGCGTGCGGCTGCGCCGGCTCTTGACTCTTGGGGTAATCGAACGCGCTGGAAAGGGCACCTACCGCGCCGTGACCCCCGATACCCGGGATGCCGAGGAGTTCCTTCACAGCGCACTTCCTCCAGAAGCCGAAGCAGAAGCCCAAAAGCCGGAGGACTCCCAGCCCGCGGCGGAAGCCCTGCACCGCCTGTCCGTCGACCATCGCCGAGAGATTCAGGCGCAGCTCGACGAGGACCGCGACCGGCAGACGTACGAGTTGTTCGTCGAGAATGACGCCTTCCAGTCGGAGGGCACGGTCGCCGGATCGCTCTTCATCACCCGCCGGGAAGCCGAGGACCAGTTGCTGAGACTGGTCGAGCGCGGAGTCATCGGCCGCAAACCCAGCGGCTACGGGACCTACAATCGCTACTACGCCATCGACTGATTCTCGCCGAGACCTGCGCAGAGGCGAACAGAGCTAAGCGACATCCTTAAGCCGCCTGTATACGGCTGGTAACAACGCCTCCAGCAACCTCTGCGACAGGCCCTGGTTGTTGAGTATCTGGGCGGACAGGTCTGCCGAGGAGTCCATCGCGCCGATGACCGCAGACAGGAACTCGCTGTGCAGGTCCGGGCTTGCCGAGAACTGCTGCATGGTGTTGTTCTGTGCCTGCTGCTGGAGCGTCTCGGATTCTTCGAGACGGTCCCGGATGTGGGTGACCACGTTGCGCACGCTCGAGTCGGGGTGGTCACCGGAGAACAGGTCGTTGATCTTCGCGATGACCTCTTCGAGCGCCACCATCTCCGGATCACGCACCGTGCCGGTGCCCGCGTCCTTGGCCGGTGCGAGGGCGACGTCGCCGGTGAGCTTGCCGTCGGTGGTGGTCTGCTCGTGCTGGGCGATGTAGTCGAAGTCGACGGTGGACAGGTCGATCTCGTGGCGGAGTTGCTCGCGGGTGATCTGCGGGGCGAGGTGGCGCAGGTAGATGGACAGCTTCTCGAGCGAGGGGTCCTCGTAGTCGACGATCTGGGACAAGAAGTCGTATTGGCGCAGGAAGGTGCCGACGTCTTTGCGGAACATCTCGAGCTCGTCGAGCGCGACGGTGTCCCCGGCCTCGGTGGCGGTGCGTTCTCGGTCCCGGAATCGGTCCCGCGCGGGGGTGATCCATTTGGTCAGTGCGTTGTTGCCCTTGTCGGCGAGGTAGTCGGCGACGAGGCCGTCGATCTCGGCGTCGAGGTAGATGCCCGCGGCGTCGAGCTTGGCCATCGTGGTGTGCACGATGTTCGGGTCGGTGACGTCGGCGAGGGTGGTGGCCTGGTAGTACGGCTCGAACGCCTCGACGATCTCCTCGGCGGTGTTAGCGAAGTCCAGCACGAACGTCTGGTCTTTGCCCGGGGCGGTGCGGTTGAGCCGCGAGAGGGTCTGCACCGCGGCGACGCCGGAGAGCTTCTTGTCGACGTACATCGCCACCAGGAGCGGCTGATCGAATCCGGTCTGGAACTTGTTTGCCACCAGCATCACCTGGTACTCGTCGGTGGCGAACGCCTCCCGCAGATCACGTCCCTTCAGACCCGGGTTCATCGACGTCTCGGTGGCCTTCTCGACGCCCGAGTCGAGATCGGTTACGTCGCCGGAGAACGCCACCAGTGCCGCGACGTCTGTGTAACCCTGGTCGGCGACGTACTTGTCGAAAGCAACCTTGTAGCGCACCGCCGCCTTACGCGACGAGGTCACCACCATGGCCTTGGCGCGGCCGTCGAGCCGCCAGGCGACGTTGTCCCGGAAGTGTTCGACGATGATGCCGACCTTCTGGGAGATGTTCGTCGGGTGCAGCTTGACCCAGTTCATCACCGATTTGATCGCGGTTTGTTTGTCCACCAGCTCGCCGTCGGCGCTGCCGGTGACCGCGACGGTGCCCGCGGCCGCCGTGGTCTCCGACTCGTAGGAACGGCCGTTGTGGGTGAGCCGGAACGCGGTCTTGTAGGGGGTGTAATTCTTGAGCACGTCGAGGATGAAGCCCTCCTCGATCGCCTGCTGCATCGAGTACAGGTGGAACGGCTGTGGCTTGCCGTCCGGACCTTTCCGGCCGAACAGTTCGAGGGTCTTGTTCTTCGGCGTGGCGGTGAAGGCGAAGAACGACAGGTTCTTCGCCTGGGCTCGTGCGGTCATCTCCGCCGCCAGGACATCCTCGGCATCCACGGTGCCGCCGTCGGCGAGTTCGTCGATCTCCGTGGCCGTCAGGGCGGATTTCAGACGTTTGGAGGCTTCCCCGGCCTGAGACGAGTGCGCCTCGTCGGCGATGACCGCGAAGTTCTTCCCTTTCAGTTTGGCTTGCTTGCGGATCAGCTCGAGCGCGTAGGGGAAGGTCTGGATGGTGACGATGATAATCTTCGTCCCACCCGCGAGCGCGTCCGCCAGCAGCTGCGACTTCGCCCCGCCGAGCCCGTCGATGTGCGCCACCACGCCCGGGGTGCGGTCGATCTGGCGGATCGCCTCCTGCAACTGCGCATCGAGCACGTTGCGGTCGGTGATAACGATGACCGAATCGAACACCGCGTTGTTTGCGTCGTCGTGCATTACCGACAGTCTGTGCGCGAGCCACGAGATGCTGTTGGTCTTACCGGACCCGGCAGAGTGCTGGATCAGGTAGCGGTGTCCCGGTCCCTCGGTACGGGCCGCGGCGATCAGCGCGGTGACCGCCTCCCACTGGTGGTAGCGCGGGAAGAGCATCGTCTGGCTGCGGGTCTTCTTGCCCGACATCGGATCGTGCTTTTCGGTGATCTGCAGGTGCAGGAACCGGCCGAGGATGTCGAGCCAGGTGTCGCGCTGCAGGATCGTCTCCCACAGGTACGCCGTCGGCGAGCCGTCCGGGTTCGGCGGGTTGCCCGCGTGCCCACCGTTGCCACGGTTGAAGGGCAGAAAGACCGTGTCCTTGCCTGCGAGCTTGGTGGTCATCTGCACCTCACTGTTCGACACAGCGAAGTGCACGAGGGCGCGGGACCCGAACGTCAGCAGCGGCTCGCCCTTCGGCAGCCGGTTGTGCTTGTACTGCAGCACCGCATCGGTGATGTTCTGCGTGAAGTCGGTCTTCAGCTCCGCGGTGGCGACAGGGATGCCGTTGACGAAGAACACCAGATCGATGCTGTTGTGGTGCTTCGTCGAGTAGTGCACCTGCCGCATCACCCGAAGCCGCACTGCCTCGTACTTCTTCGCGGTGGTGGCGTTGAGTGAGGTGTTCGGCCGGAACTGGCACATCGAGAACTGGGCGTTGAGGTCCTTGAACCCGCGCCGCAGCACCGACAGGGTGCCGCCGTTCACTTTCGGATCGGCGTCGAGGGCCTTCACCAGCGTGTTCAACACGTTCTGCCGAGCCGTCTTCAGCGCGACGCCGGTTAGGTCGGGCTTGACCCGCTTGGCGAGCTGCTGGGGCTGAGTGGCGGCGAGCCACCCGAACACGTCCTCGGGAAAGAGTGCGAGTTCGCGGTCGTATCCAGCGTCGGTAGCCGAGTAGAGCCACCCGCGTGCGGTCAGATGGTCGCAGAGTTCGGTTTCGAACGCCGCCTCATGGTGCTGAGCCATGTCAGGCAGTCTTCCGCACATCGATCTTGCCGGTTACCGCATCGGTAATCAGCACTGATCGGTACTCACGCAACGTTTCGATTACCTCGTCGGCCTTCGTGGTCAAGGCGTCGATCCTCGTGCATCTCTCGTCCAAGAACTTCACGATCTGCGCCTGCTCCTTAAGGGGGGGCACCGCAATCCGAAGTTCCGGCAGCTTGCTCGCCTTCAATCCCAAGGCTGTTGACCCAGTCGCTCGCGCGAGCAGCTGCGACTGGAACCAAGCTCCCATCATCGAATACAGAAGGAACTTCGCGATAATCCCTTGAGGGTCTGCCCGGAACTTGACAATCCGTTGGGCTAACGCAATGTCTGTCCGATCGACAAGAGCGACGTTACCAAGCGGAGCTTCCATAGTTAGCAACAAGTCGTCGATTCGAGGAAGACCTCGGCGCATGATTGTGTCGTAGTCCTCGACAGCTACGAATTCCGTTGACGCCTCGTAGTCGATCCATCCAGGGCGGACGTTCCGGGCGGTTACTAGAGTGACGCCGTCCGATACCTTACGCGGAGTCGCCCCCCTGTAGTCCACCTGGTTCTCGACACAACGAACAAAGGGCTTGACTGTCCAACTCGACGGAAGGCGATCTAGCCCTGCAACCCCCGAGTCCTTCATTTCGACGTCGGGGTCAAGACCTGTGGTGACGGCGTGGGTGATGGTGGCGGTGCGGTCCTCGCGCAGGGTGTCGATGAGCTGTTCCTGCTTGCCGATCAGCGCATCGATCTTGGCGGTCTCGCGATCAAGGAATTGACATATGATCCGCTGCGTCGCAGGAGGCGGATTCGGAATTCTCATCTGCCCGAGCTTCTCTGCTGTCAAATGAGGGATAGTAGCGACTCCGCATGTCACTTCAATATAGCCGCTCCACAAAGCCGCTTGGATACAATAATCTGTAAAGCGTCCGATATTTCCATCAAGCGCCCGGAGTCGATTGATGGAATTCTGAAATGCCCAGCCCTCGAGGTCGGATGTAAGCGTCGCCGAACGACCGTAACCCGCACCGCCCTCAACGACGACTACATCGCCGGACCGAAGTGTGAGTTCAGCCACCTCCGACGGACTAACCCACATCGACTGCTCCGCGGCATCAAATGTCATACCATTTGGCTGGATATGCGCTGCACGTAGGTACGGCATATAGCGGTCAGCGGTAGTCTTGGGCTCACTCTGCAACATCTTCCCGAGAGTTACCTGGTGACTGCGTTTGACTGCTGCAGTACGCCAGTCGGACGGGATCGGACCAATCCACGGAACTCTGGAATCCCGGTATTCCGCATACGTCGGCCAAATCATGCGCCCACCTCAGCGAGCATGGTCTGAATTTCCGCGACGAGGATCCTGAGGTCCTTCTGGATGTCTTCAAGCGGCCGCGGCGGCATATACCGGTAGAAGTGCCGGGTGAAAGGAATCTCGTAGCCGATCCTGGTCTTGTCGTGGTCGATCCACGCGTCGGGTACGTGCGGGAGCACCTCGCGGGCGAAGTACTCGTCGATGTTTTCGGTAAGCGGCACGTTCTCGGTGTCGCGCAGCGCCGGGTCGGGTTCGGGGTCGCCCTTGGAGTTGGTGACGATGTCGGCCTCGGGGTCGTGCTCGCCGATCGTCGACCAGATCGTCTTCACCAGCGGTGCACCGGGCCGGGTGATGCCGGCGTCGCGCAACGCCGCCTTGAGTTCGTCGACGAAGGCGTCGCGGTTCGTCCAGGTCCAGCCGACGAGGGTCTTGAGGGCCTTGCGGATCACAGCCTGCTCGCCGTCCTTGAGCTTGGCGATGCTCTTCTGCGCAAGGACCTCGTCGATCTTGTCCTCGGTCGGCTCGAACCGCAGTTGCAGGGGGCGTTCGACGGTGATGGTGGCGTAGCCGAACTCCTCGCCGCGGAAGACCTTCGAGTGCGCCGGGTGGGTGTCGGTGCCCTTCTCGTTGCGGTAGCGGTCGTAGAGCTTGCAGATGCGTTCGATGTCCTCGGGCCGCAGGTACTTGCGCTTCGAGCCGAGGGACTTGCGCATCTTGCCGTACATATCGACGGCGTTGATCAGCTGCACCTTGCCGCGGCGCTGCTCGGGCTTGTTGTTGTCGAGAACCCAGATGTAGGTGGAGATGCCGGTGTTGTAGAACATGTCTGTCGTCAGCGCGATGATCGCGTCGAGCAGGTCGTTCTCGATGATCCACTGCCGGATGTTCGACTCCCCCGATCCGGCACCCCCGGTGAACAACGGCGACCCGTTGAGCACGATCGCCAACCGGCTGCCGCCCTCACCGCCCCGGACGGGCTGCATCTTCGAGACCAGGTGCAGCAGAAACAGCAGCGACCCGTCCGAGACACGGGGCAGTCCAGGGCCGAAGCGTCCGGCGAAGCCGCGCTGCTCGTACTCGTCGGTCACCGCCTTCTGCTGGGTCTTCCACTCGACCCCGAACGGCGGTTCCCTGCAGGGTTTCGGCGTGTTGCCTGCCGGGTCGATTAGCGGTGCTGATCTTCTGAGCGGAGCCTGTCAGACGCTGGATGTAACCTGATGCCCCTGGTCGGATCGATGGTCGTTTAGGGCCTGGCTCCGACTCTGTGCACTACCCGAACTCATCTCGCTGGAAGGCGTGCAGTGACCAAGACTCGCGTGTTCGTCAGCTTCGACTACGACTACGACCTCGACTTGAAGAACTTCCTGATCGGACAGTCGAAGAATGCCGGTTCTCCGTTCGAGATCAGTGACTGGTCAATCAAGACAGCGTCGCCGGGGTGGAAAGAAGAAGCCCGGAGAAGGATTCGCGCGTCCGACGTCGTTGCGGTCATCTGCGGGACGAACACCAATACCGCGAGTGGTGTTGCGTACGAGCTGTCCCTCGCCCAACAGGAAGGAATCAACTACTTCCTCCTCTGGGGCCGGTCGGGGCAGACCTGCCGAAAGCCGTCTTCAGCCAAGACTACGGACCAGATTTATCGATGGACCTGGGACAACCTGAAAGCCCTGATCGGCGGCAGTCGATGACACCCTCTGATCCGGCGCAGCCATTCGATCCATGTGTGTTCGAGCAGTACAAACTCGCCGTGGAGATGGCCGACCGCGTCTCCGCTCGGCGGGCGACTGCGAACACGTTCTTCTTCTCGATTCAGGCTGGACTCGCAGTCGCCCTCGGCGCTTTTGCAGTGAACACTGGAACGAAGGACGATCCGACGCCGGACCGCTTTGTCCTTACTCTCGCCGCGATCGCCGGCGTCCTCATCGCGTGCTCATGGTGGATGCTGCTCCGTTCGTATCGTGATCTCAACAGCGCGAAATTTGCGGTCATCAATCAGCTTGAGGCGGGGCATTTGCAGATCCATCTCTTCAAGGATGAGTGGGAGCACCTCAAGCAAGACCCAGTGAGTAGCTGGCGAAAGCGCTATGCAGAGCTCGGCCAGATCGAGAGGCTCGTCCCGCTGCTCTTTGCAGTGCTGTACGCAACGTTGGCGATCTACGTGATTTGGTGGTGACCGTGAACTACATCGAGCAGCTCGCTGAGCGGATCAAGAGCAATCTGTCGGCCGACGTCCTACCGGACGACTCGTATCCTCTGTTGCTCATGTACGCGGTGCTCGCCAGGGTGAAGGGGCCGGAAACGACTCTTGAGGACGTCCACGATGCCTGGACGGCCTGGATGTCGATGCGAGGCAAGCAACACGAATCCAGTGTGCCCTTCGCAGAATTGCCCCACGCTGTCCAAGGTGAGGACTCCCCGTTTCTCCGAGCAATCCTCGAGTCACTGTGACCGTCGACGACTGGCCCGTCGAAATCCTCCGGGACCGCGTCGACCGTGCTGGTGAACTCCGCGCTGAGATCGGCCACGTCTGGAATGAATACCTGGACACGAAACCCCGACAGCTCGGCGCCGTCCCAGCCAGTGACGACTCCTGGTTCTTTGTGATCAAGACAGTGCGACCAATGCCGACCCGCCTCAGCACGTTGTTTGGTGAATGGCTCTACGAGCTACGGTCAGCACTGGACGGACTCGCCTACCACCTCGCTGTTCGAGACAGCGGCAAGAATCCACCGCCAGCTGAATCGGGCATCTACTTTCCGATCTTCACCGATGCCGAAAAGTTCGACAGCAGGGACCATCGTGGCCGGATGAAGGCACTGTCGGACGACACCTTCCGCCTGCTCCGTCACATACAACCGTTCAATGCAGCACCTGACCATATGTCGAACGTCCTGTGGTGGCTGAACAGGCTCGCCATGATCGATCGACACCGGCGCGGACACGCCCTCGCTGCACACATTGTGAACATCCGCGTCGGCCTGGCCGAACCCTTGCAGTTGGTTCGATCGCTGGCCCCTGACCCATTCCGTGCCATCCCGATTGATGAATCAAAGCCGACACCAATCCTAGAGTTCAAAGCTCCACTCGGCTGGAACGAAATGCAGATTCGCGACCACATCGACTATTCGAAAGCGACGAGCAACGTGCTGGACGTCACCGAGTGGGCGCGAGACGCATCGCCTCCCATGGCGCGCTTGGAGCTTGAACAGCGCATGCGACTGTCCGAATCCTATGTTCTCGACGAAATCATCAATCCCCTTGTGAACGGCGATATCTCACTCTTGAATACAGTGAAATCAGAATGCGATTAGCCGGCCACCACATACAAGGTTTCCTAGCCGATTCCTACCGACGTTCAAGACGCCTCCGCTCCGCGCTGTACTCGTAGTTCACGATGTCACCCGATCCGATCATGCTGATCGCCTCGTCGATTGCATCCAGAGGCGCTACGTACCACTCGGACGGAACATAGACCCGCCTGTCTTTCCCAACCTGTTCGATACTGAGTTTGACGTCGCTGAAGACACGATGCAGCAGGTGCTCCAGGACGGATGTCTTCATGTTGTACGTGCGATAGGTCGCCACAACCTCGACTGGGGCCATCAGGTAGGTCGGCTGGTCAGCGGCGTGCTCAATCCGCTTCTCGACGGATCCCGTCGTGAATCCGATCTTGTAGAGGTCCTCGATCGAAGAGATCTGCGGGTCGTCACTAAGAGACTTCAGAACGTAGATGTACCCGGTGTGTTGATCGTCGTCAAGGATGCCGTCGAGCTCTGCATTGATGACAGCGTAGGAGCCTTCGTTCTTTCTACGAGCTTCGTAGAGTCGTGTGGCGAGCGACCGGCGGTACATCGAGGACTCGGTGCCGTTTTCGAAGATGCACCGCAACCGCTCCTTCGCGCTACCGTCCTCTGCGGGCTCGCGCACCTCGGCCACGAATGCCATGACGCCGGAGAGCACGAAGAACGCACCCTCCTTGACATACTTCTCACCCGGAAAGTCGATGAGCTTCGAAACGCCGGCTGCCAACTCGGCGTGCTTCTGCTTGAACAGCGGTTCGAACGCCGCGAAGTCGGCGCTCTTGACCCGCTGCGCGATAGCATCCGGCTCAGATCGCGGTGCACGAGAAGGCAAATCCGAAGTGTCGAGGAGCCCACTGGTGTCGTCGAGAAGATCCAGATCGTCGCTCCCGAGCAACTCATCGATCGACTGCGGTGGCTCAGGGACCACGAGCAGCCCGAACTCGTCGAGATGCGCCAGCGCCGCGATCTTCTCGTCATTCGCGAGGATTCCGTCGAGCCGGGCTCCCAGCTTACGCTCAGCGATCTCCCGAGTGTCCGATCGCGGGGTCCTGCCGTGCTCACGGTAGAACGAGACGATCTCGAGGAACGAGCGTTCCAGACGAGCACTCGACGTGAGTTTGACAGTCTTCTCGGGTGCGTCGAGGAGTCCGCTGTCGTCCGAGTCGAAGATGCTCTGAAGGTCGTCGGAAATCATTCCTGCACCATCCTCTGTCGTTCGTCGTGCTCACGCTTCTTCTTCTGAAGGAAGAGAAGCACTTCCGCGTAACGCTTTTCGGTCGGGTCATCGCTGCGCAGGTCGGGTTTCCGGCCTTTGACCTTCGCGAACTGTTGAATCTTGGGCCACAGTAGGCGTGCTTCGTCCTCTGTGACCTCGACACGGGTAGCCGTGATTTGGTCTTGAATGATGCGGAGGACTTGCGGGGTCACCGACTTCGACAGCACTTCGAAGGCCCGCTGGAACGGGTTGACCTTGTCGATGAGGTTGATGTCGAGGTCGTCGATGTTGACGAACTTGTCCGCCATACGGATGAAACGCTTGTCACCGACCTCGCGTACTTCTCCGTTCTTGATGACCGAGTCGACCACGACTTGCTGACGCAACTCTTCGACCTGGGCTTCGCTCAGGTCGGGGTACCGCTCACGGATGATCTTCGGGATCAGTACCTTGTTCGTCACCTCAGCATCGAGGTTGCCCGCGGCAGCCTTGGTGAACGTCTCGTCCTGAAGGATCGTCGCTTTGAGATCGTTCAGATCGGTCGCAACGATCTGCTTCACCCGCTCGGAGCTGGGCTCCTTGAAACCCTTGACCTTGAGCTCACCCGCCTTCGGTTTGTCGTCGTCACTCATCTTTGTCTTGAAGGTGAAGTTCGGTGCGAGTACCTGCTCCATGAGCAGCGAAGCGGTAATTGCTTTCAGCATGTTGTTCACCGACAGCTTGACGTCGTCAGTGGTCGCATCAGGCTGCGCGATCAGATTGGTGAACTGGGCATGTGTCTTGCCTGGGCTGTCGCGGGTGACGCGGCCGATGATCTGGATGACCTCGGTAAGTGATGCCCGGTAGCCGACTGTCAGCGCGTGTTCACAGTACGGCCAGTCGAAGCCTTCTTTGGCCATCCCCAGCGCGATGATGACATCGACAGCATCGCGGTTTTTGGATGCCACGGCCGTGAGATAGTGCAGGGTCTCGGCTCGCTTGATTTGGTCGCTGTCATCGACGAGATCCGCCACTCGCAGGATCGTGCCGTCCTTAGCGCGTACGTTCAGGATTCCGGTGTCGTCCTGGCTGATGACCTCACCGATCGTGTCAAGGATGAACCCGACTTCTTCGATCTTGTCTTTGGTCGACTCACCGCTATTGACGTTCGGGATGTGGACCAGAGTCTTCTTTCCCGGGTCGAGGATCTCGTGGATCGCACTCGTGTAGCGGCCCTGGTAGAAGTGGTGTCCAATTCCGAGGGACTTCAGGTGCTGGTAGCCGTTGAGTTGGTCGTAGTAGTTGAACGTTACCGGGGTGAACTTGGCTTCGTCCTCGGGTAGGAGCACTGGCACTGTGTCACCACGGAAGTAAGAGCCGGTCATCGCGACGATGTGGACATCCGAGCCAGCCATTACTCCCTTGAGTAGCTCGCCGAGTCGGCTGCTCTGTGTGTCGGCCGAGACATGGTGGAACTCGTCGATGGCGAGGACTGTCTCGTCGAAGGCGGACGCCGGGAGCTTGTCGTAGGCGAATCGAAGCGTTGCGTGCGTGCACACGAGAATCGGGTCACTACCTGCGAGGAAGTCGACGAAATGCTGGACCTTGCTCGCCGGACCGCCAGGTATGCAGAGATTGTTGCGCGGCTCCACCTCCCAGTCGGCCCAGAACCCGTGCCGCGTCAGCTCCGTGCTCGCAAATGATCCACCAATCGAACGCTCCGGTACGGCGACAATGACCTTCTTGCGTCCCTGGTTATATAGCTTGTCCAGCGCAACGAACATCAAGGCCCGTGACTTGCCCGACGCCGGCGGGGCCTTCAGGAGCAGGTACTGTGCGTCGCGCTCGGCAAATGCGCGCTGCTGCATGTCGCGCATACCTAGCGAGTCCGTGTTGACGCTCCCCCCCGTCTGGGCGTATGTAACATCGACGATGTTCACCGGCTGCTTGATACTGCTCACTTCTTTGCCTCCCTGTTTTCCAGCTGCTCGTACATGCTGAACAGGTACGACAGGCGATCCTCGTCGGAGTCGAAGCCGCGCTTCCGGTAGATCGAATCAACGGACTCGTCGAGCGCTTGGTGAGCCACCCGCAAATCGTCAGGCATCAAGTCCGGATCATAGAGGTCGGCAAGAGTCTTCTCCGAGTGATACTCACGCACGTCGAGCACCCGCAGCGCTGAACGCGTAATAATTTCCTTGTTTTCATCGGACAACGGCGGCGTTGGGAAGTTGTTGTAAATAATCGTGTTCGAGTATCGGTAGTCCGTCTTCATGCGTCCGCCAACTGCACGTGTCCACACCATATGCATTCGCGAGGTTAGCAGTGCAAAAACCCATGGTTCGGCGTCATATAATGCGTACGCCGCGTCGGAAATGACAGTATCGGGGCCGAGGTAGCCAATAGGTATATATTCTCGACGCTCTGAAGATACACGAGGAACTATTATAGATTCAGTCTCCCTGAAGGCGATATGCCAAAATCGGTATGGCATTTCCGAAAGGGCCTTCGTATTCTTCGAAGTGCTCTTTGATCGAAACTCGCGAACGCGGTCGAATCTCTTTTTAAGAGGATGCATCGAATCAGCATCTCCGTATGATTCTTTCGTAACCCAGAGGCAGAATCGTTCCTTATCATTGATCAACTCTACGGAGCCCATGTAACGTTTTATGTAATCCGCTGCGCCAGGCGCGGACTCTAAGAGTTTTTCTACCTCATGCGGTTCAAGAACGAGCGCCCCGTCATCCTTTGGCACCGAACCGAGAGTCATTGTTGGCAGCCCGGACAGCGGCTTCAATCGGCGCATCATGGAAATGTTCGGCGCATCCGCGAGGTAACCATTGATATTCGTTGCCTCGACCCGCAGGCCATCAGTAAAAATGTACTTCTTTCCCGATCGAGCAACTCGTAGGTTAATGACGGCGACCGTCACTCCCGCGTTCCGTCTTGCGTTGTTTTCCCATTTGAACGAGGTGTAGGCGTATCCGATCTCAAGGCCCATATCGAAGATCATTGGGAACATCAAGCCGACATGTTCGCCTTGTGAAACGGAGTTGGTCGTGACGAATGCCAACTCGGCTTTTGTATCTTTGATGTAGTCTGCACCCTTGATAAACCACAGTGCGATGTAGTCGAGGTCTTTGGAGTAGGGTCGTTTCCCGAAGACGAAAGGATAGTCGCTCTTCATTTCTTTACCCTGCGACTTCCCGCCCTTGTAGGGAGGGTTCCCGATAAGGTAGATCTCATCGGATCCGTCGTTAGGGCAGACCTGATGCCAGTCGATGCGGGCTGCGTTTCCTTGCTTGACTCGTCCAGCTTCTTTTAGCGGGATCAGCGGCAGGTCAATTCCGAACTTGTCGAAGAATTCAACGTTCATCTGGTGTTTTGCGATCCATAGGGACAAGATCGCGACCTCGACAGCAAAGTCGTCGAGCTCGATGCCGAAGAAGTTCTCGATGTTGATTTGCGACCCCACGAACATCGCATGCTGCCGGTCCGTGCGCAGATCTTGGAGCCGCTCGAGGATCGCGTGTTCGAGTTTGCGTAGCTCTTTGTAGGCGATGACCAGGAAGTTTCCCGATCCACAGGCGGGATCAAAGATTTTGATCTTGCTGATGCGTGTCAATAGTGCTTCGAGCTTACTGATGCTGTCGAATCCTGCGTTCAACTGCTCCTTGAGTTCGTCGAGGAACAGGGGCTCGATGGTCTTCAGGATGTTCGGAACCGACGTGTAGTGCTGTCCGAGATCGGATCGTTGCCCAGGCGTCACCACAGCCTGGAACATCGATCCGAAGATGTCGGGGTTGATCTCGCTCCAGAGCAGTCGGCCGGACTCGACCAGTAGGTCACGGGCCTTCTTGTTGAACTTCGGGACGGTGTGGTGTGCCTCGACTGTGAAGAGGCGCCCGTTCACATACGGAAACGCGGCAAGGTGGGCCGGCTTAGGGGAGCCGTCAGGCGTATCGAGGACGGTGAAGAGGTCGGTCAAGAACTGGTCGACGTCGGAGCCGTCCGGTTGGGTGAGGCTGCTTACGGCTTCGGTGAACTGGCCCGACTTGAAGATCCCGGTGTCCTCAGCAAAGAAGCAGAACAGCAGCCTGGTGAAGAACACGTTGAGGGCATGGCGGGCCTGCGGTGACCCGTGAATACCTGGGTTGATCGCGACCAGTTCGTCGAACAGCTTCGCCATACGTTCGGCTGCTTTGACGTCCGCATGCGCCTCGCCGACGTATTGGGCCTTCTCCATCCCCGCCCACGGCAGGAAGAACGTGAAGTGCTTGTCGATGTCGGTGATCGGCGCTGCCAGCGTCTCGTTGGTTTTTGTGTCGACCGCCAGCAGGTCTTTGAAATCTGTGACGATGACAAATCGGCAGCTGTATCGGACGACGGTCGGTGAGGTCCGCAACTCGTCGATGACGCCGTATAGATCCTCGGTCGTTGACTTGAAGTAGACAACGTTCTTCTGTCCGACCTCGGTGGTCGGGTCGTCAGCGATGTTCAGGGAGCCGTTGCGCAACCTGGTGATATTGCCGGCTGAGCGTCCGTAGGCTGCGAGGAGCTCGAAGATGAACTCGCGGTCGTAGTACGTGCGGTTCGCCAGCGGCTTCACGCGTTCCTCGACGGACTTGAGGTTTAGCCGCATGTTGGTGCTCCTGCTTCTTTCTTTCCTGACCAGGTGGTGATGGAACGGTCTCTGTTCACTGTTTCTCTCCCTGACGTGGCCCGATCGGCACAACTCGCCCGGGGCGCTGACCTTCCCGGAGTTGATCGTTCTCCAGCGCCAGCATCTGAATGATCCGTTCGAGTTGGTGGACGGTTTCCTGCAGAGCTGTGACGTCTGCGGTGAGTTCGTCGATGCGTCGCTGTGCGTCGTCCCGTTCATCGCGAAGCGCCACTAAAGCGGGTGGGGCATCGGTGTTCGCGATCCGTGCTCGGAACTCGGCTTGAAGGTCGGTGTGGCGGTGTGTGAGTAGCCAGCGTTTGATCTGCGCTTCTTCGGCGAGCGATTTGATGGTGAGCTTGCCGTCCGAGTGCAGGGCTTCGCCTGCGATGAGGCGGTCCATCGCGTCGCGGATCGCCTGCCGCACGTCGTCGTCTGTTGTTTCCATCGTCATCGGTGTCTCTGAGGATTGCGGTGGTGGTCGACGATCCGATTCAGGTTGTCGATGCGTTGTTCCAGGCGCACTTTCAGTGGTAACGGGGTGGTCGGACTGGCGATCTCGTTGCGGGCCTGTTCCATGGCCGTTTCGACGCTGGCGATATTGCGGTCGGTGCGCGCGATGTTGCCGCAGTTGGGTTGGCAATTGGTGATGTCCGGTGACGCCTCGACCCTTGTTGCTCTGTCCCGATCGGGGTGGCACAGGGCTTTCGACTGGTCGTAGCAGCAGGTCACGAACTGCTCGTTGTTGTCGTAGATCCGCAACCGCGGGTTCGAGCGCAGGGCTGCGGCTTGACGGTTGGTCAGGTACCGGCCACCGAACTGCCGGCGGTAGAGGCGGACGCCGTCCCGGTACCGCTGTGCGGCGGGCCCGGTAACGGATTCGCCGTTGTCGAGGCGGGTGTAGGCGGCTTCGAGGTACTCGGCGGCTGCCAGGGCCTCTTCCATGGGGAACACGTCCCGTAGGCCGCTGGCGACTCGGGAGCCGTAGCCGTCGGTGCTGTGTCCCCGAAGGTGTCCGTACTGGATCCCCAGTGCGATCCGTCCCCCGGGTTGGCGGTAGATGAACCACGCGAGGGTGCGACGGAATCGTTTGAGGACAACCGGGCCGTCGGGATCAGCGGGAATGCGTTCGTAGGGACGGCCGAACTCTTCGGCCTTGGTGTTGCACCAGGAGATCAGGTCCATTGTGCGGTCACGAATCATCCGTGGATGCACGGCCTTGTCGGCGTCAGTGTTCCGAAGTGGCGTGAATGCCCGGAGCGGAAAGAGCAGGTCACTGTCGGGATGTAGCGCTTCCATCACTTCGATTGCTTTGGCGACGGGCGCGATTGCCTGCCACGGTTGGTCGCGCTCGCTTCCGGCTGGAAGGGTGTTGCCGGACTCGTCGAGTGCGTCCTTGAAGACGTGGCCGTAGATCAGGTGTCTGGTTTGCCCGGTCGTCTCGTCGGTGGTCGTGCGGCAGCTGCCATGTCGCAATGCTCGGCATTCTTCGCCGCGCATGCCGGTCAGGTACGCGACCACGATGAATGCTGCGGTCGACAGCAGGCGGGACAGGTTGGCGACGTCGTAGAAGTTGATTCCGCCGGTCCAGGGTCGGTGATCGATGGTGCCGGTGATCGGCACCGGCAGCTCTGCCTCGTCAATCGGCTCGAGATCGCCGAAGACGCGGTCCATCGAACCGAGGTGAAGTACGTCGTCCGCATCCAGCCCCAACTGCCATCCGATGAACTGCTTGGCGATGCAGCGTTGGCCTGGGCGGTTGTTCGGGTAGAACCCTGGAATCGTCTTGGACGACCTCCGCTGCTGTTGTGCGTAGTTGCCGAAACGCTCGCTGGGGGTCAGGCCGGCGAGATGCGGACGACGTGGTGGGTTCGATTTGGTGCGGGTCGCTGCGATGATGTCCGCGCTGAAGTCGGTGCAGAACCGGATCGCCCAGACGAGCAGCGCCGACATGGTCTGCGGGTGGATCGGCGGGGTGCGGTTCTCCGCGGACCACTTGGCCTCACCGAGGACGTCCGCTCGGGCGAGGGTGTCTTCCCAGAAGGGGCGGATCAAGGTGTCGGTGTCGGGTAGGTACGGCCCGTACAGCCAGCATCGTGTGATCGCGAAGAGTCGGTTGGCCTGGCTCTCACGACCAAGCTCGCCGGCGGCTATCTCGGAGCAGTAGCGTCGATACACGTTGTCGGTAACACCGTCGAGGCGGTGGATGCCTTGTCCGTCAAGCCATGTCATCCAGAGCCGCAGGAATCCGGCGTAAACGACGATGGAGCCGACCGACAACTGGGAACGCGTCGCGGTCGGTCGCTCCAGGTCCTCTATGGGTGTGGGCACGTTCAGGCAGAGCCAGACGAGCCGCTTCGCTGCCGAACGGAACGGCGGCGGGAAGGTGTCGAAGTTGATGGATCGAGAGCCCGTAACGGTGGGTTTGTGCAGCAGTGGAGCGAGATCCCAGCGGTTGTCTCCGAACCGAGAGATCGGCTCTGAATAGGCAGGTGCGATGCGGGTCTTGTCGACGATGATCGGATCGGAGTCCGACATAGCCACCGGGGTGGGGACAGATACTGCTGTGGAAAAGTGTGCCGTCATCCGTCGAGCCTCCGATTCAGCAGCCGGCGGACCATCTCTCGGTCCTCATCGCGGGCAGCACCACGTGCTTGGACGATCTCGGCGGTCGTGGCGTTGATCGTGAGGATGGTGCGTAGCCGTGCGTAGTGTTCGGCGAAGTCTCGGTCCCACCGGTTCGAGGTCACCACGGTCGCGATGTCGTCGAGTGCGTCGAGGAGGACCACTAGACGTGGCAGATGCCGGGGTGTGATCACTGCGTTGCCGCATGCGAAGCACGCGAAGAACGAGGCCGGGCATGGTTGGCCAGCCTCGACCGCGAATGGGCTGCCGAAAAAGTCCACGCAGGCCGCGGTCGGCGTGTCCAGGCGGCCCGCCAGGAGCAGCTCGAGCGTGTGAGCCGGGACATCAAGGGCCGAGGCCACCGCTTCCGGGTTCTGCTTCGCCTGCTCGGCCTCACTGGTGTTCATCGCGCGGACGTGGACCGAGGCGTGTGCGTGTGCGACGGCGTCGTTCAACCCGGCAGTGATCGTCTCGGAGGCTGCGTCTGCGGTGAGCGGGTCCGGACGCCGATAGATGTCCTCGCTCTCGGTCTCGGTGTTCTGTCGTGCCGTCTGGTTCAAGACCTGCTCGGTCAACCGGAGACGCCGAAACGTCCACCTCGGGCCGCCTGCGGTCCGGCTTGCACTGGACGTGCCGAGGCAAGCGGTCATCCACTCGGTGCGGAACGGGCCGTCCGATGTGAGGTTCTTGTGCCGGTGGGCGACCAGCAGTTTGTCGGTCGGACGGCCGATCGCGTCCAGGGCGTCTCGGCACGGCTGGGTCAGGGTGACCGCACGCTCCCAGAGCTTTCCGGCCTCGCCGACGAGGATCTCGGTGGAGTATCGCCGGGTTCCTCGTCGCGGTTTGTCGACGTCCACGGTGTGAACGGGTTCCTCGCTGCCCGGGTCCGATGCCCGAAACGAGTCGACGGTCAGCGCGTTCATCACCGATAGGTTGAATCCTCGCTCGCACACGAGCAGCGCCATCAGGCACTGCACCTCGCCGATGCTCGGGAACAGTGCTTGCGCCGGGTTGGTGACGCCGCGCAGGTCGAAGCAGCTCTTCTGGCTCACTGCCCAGGCGAGGTACGGGGACGGCATCATCCCGGTGCGGGACAGGTGGGCCAACAGGGACCCGACGGTCCACCATGTGCCCTGAACTCGGAAGGACGGGGCGTCGGCGGGTTCGGCGCCGTCGAGGTAGCGCTGCATCGCCGCGGTGTTCGTCTCGATTCGGCGAAGAGCTTGGTTCACACGCCGATTCGCCGCAGTGCGGATCGTGGTGAACTCTTCTCGGGTGTAGGCGTCATTTGTCGGGAGACGCTTGCGTGGTTTCACCGCCTTCGCGCGCATCGCTCGACGGGTCGACTGCGGCAGCGTGGTCGCCTCCGACAGCAGGGCCCGCATCATCGTCACCTGCCCCGGCCAGCGAGTGTGCTTGTCCTTCTCCGATCGCCAAGCCCACCACACTTCGGCAGTCAGATCGGCCAGCGAGATGACGTGCGGATGGACCTCGGTCAGGTAGCGGGCCAGGTGCTTGACCGTGCCGGCCCCCGCTTCTGCTGTCGCGACGGACTGCCAGCGCCCTCCCGGTGCGACCCCGCTGGCGAACGCACGGACGAGGTCATCGAGAAGTGCTGGTGCTGCATGAATATCGGTGAAGTCGAAAACCTTGCTGCGACCGTCGGGATCAACGAAGTTCACCTGTCTCACGGCGACGTCGATCAGGGACGGCCGGGCGTATTTTGCGGGTGGCAGCGATGCTGACGTCGACGGGCTCATCGCCGATCCTCGCTGTCCTGGATGCGGGGCGAGAGTTGTGCGACCCGGGAGACGAGGTCGTCGATCAGTGACCCGTCGGCCGGGTCGGAGTTGAGGAACAACTCGACCTGAAGTCCGGATACCGGCTCGAGGTAGCAGTCCCGGGTCGTCGCGAGGTTTGCGTGCCCGAGCATCGTTTGCACGAGGACCCACGGATCGCCGAACAGATGGCGGAATTCGCGGCGTTCGGCCGCGGTGATCCCCATCCGCAGGTCATGGGTGTAGATGAGCGCGACCAACATTCGCAGCGCAAACGAGTGCCGCAGCATGTGCGGGTGGCACCGAATGTCTACCCCGAGTCCGTGGCAACGTGCGTTGGCCGTAGAGAACACGGCCTCCCAGGTGCGGTAGGGCAGAGGCAGTCCGGCTTCCGACAGCCACAGCATCCAGGGCTCGAGTCCGCTCTCGCCCTCGACGAAGAAGTCGAGTCGGTCTTTCCAGTCGAGGTTGTCCAGGGGCACAGTGGCCGGTCGGCCGTCACCGTCTCGGTAGTGGACGATCCGGCGATGGTCGACCCGGTCCACCACCTTCTTCGTGGTGATCGCGGTGTAGCGGCCTTCGCGCTGGGCACGGTGGACGGCTTCACGTCGAGTCGACTCGCAGTAGTTGTCGATCAGTTTCAAGGTGCGGCCCGAGATCCAGAAGTCCCGCCCACGGCCACCCTTGGCCACCGATTCGCTGACCCGGCCCCGGGTGTACTGGAGTTCCGAGGCGAACGACGGTAGCTCGTCGAGTACCAGCGATCCTCCTTCTCGGAGTCGTAATCCACTGGACCACAAGGTTTCTGCAAGCGCGAGGTTTCGGCCGTCGTTGCGGCCGCGCCACCGCTCGTCCCGCGTACCGTCCGGGAGGTATCCGCCGAGTCCGATGTCGCGCCACCGTACGTAGGCGCGGGGGGTCAACCATTTCACTCGGGTCGAACGCACGCTTTTCGGCAGCAGCTCCGGACGTAGGCTCCGCGGCCCGGTGGGTTTCCCTTGGTTGACCATCACCACAGGTGAACGGCTCACCGTGCCTCGGTGCTGCTGCCAGCTGTAAAATTTCGAGATCGCCGCAAGTTCCCGCGAGAACTTGGCCGCACTCACTCGACGAGGGTTTCGGTCGTCGCGCCTGCGCCAGAACTCGAAGTCGGCGAGGTCATCGTGGGTGGCGTCCCGCCAATCCACTCCCTGGACGGCGAGGAACGACAGGAACACCTTGAGGTCCATCGCGTACGAGGCCTGGGAGTCGGCTGCCAGACGCGTGAACGTATCGGAAGCGAAGAACAGTGAGACGTCGATGTCAGGTCGTCCGGTAGGTGACAGCAGGAACGGTTGTCCCGGGCGAATTCCAACAGCGGCTTCTCGCGCATCGATCGTGGGTGCGTACTCGAGCGCCACCAGGGAGGTCAGGCGCCGACGGCTAGGCCGCGCATAGGCCAGCCGCCACCCGCGCATCTCCTCGCTCTGCTTCACAGCAACATACGATGCCACAACACGCCAACATTTTACGGAAGGGCGGGTTGGACAGCAGGAAGTCGAAGTGCCGCCCGGAGTGGCCGTCGTCGGTGAGGGTGTCGCCGAGGTAGATGTTGTCGACGTCCTGACCCTTGATGATCATGTCCGACTTGCACATCGCGTACGAGCGCGGGTTGATCTCCTGCCCGTACAACACCGGGCGGGCACTGTGGTTCATCTCGATCAAGTGGTCGTAGGCGGTCGACAGCATGCCGCCGGTGCCCGCGGCGGGATCGTAGATGGTGCGCACGGTGCCGGGCTTGGTCAGTGCGTCGTCGGCGGTGTGGAACAAGATGTCGACCATCAGCGCGATCACCTCACGCGGGGTGAAGTGGTCACCGGCCTGGGCGTTGTTCGACTCGGCGAACTTGCGGATGAGCTCTTCGAAGATGTAGCCCATATCGTGCCCGGAGACGACCTTCGGGTGCAGGTCGACCGCGGCGAACTCCTTGACGATCAGATACAGGCGGTCCGACTTCTGCAGATCGGCGATCAGGTCCGGCATCCGGAAGCCCTCGAACACGTCCCGCACGTTCGGGGAGAACCGCTCGATGTAGTCGATCAGGTTGTCGGCCACCCCTTCGGGGTCGGAGACTAGGGAGGCGAACGTCCACCGGGAGGTGTTGTAGAAGGGCAGCTTGAACTTGGTCTTCAGCACCACGCCGGGGTCGACCTTGAGCCCCTGCAGCTTTTTGTACTCGGCGAGGACCTGGTCCTTGGTGGGCTCGAGGATGCAGTCGAGCCGGCGCAGGATCGTGAACGGCAGGATCACATCGCCGTACTGGTTCGGCTGATAGGGACCGCGCAGCAGATTCGCGATGCTCCAGATCAAGTCGGCATTGGTCTTCGCCATGGTGGGTGCAGATCTCCTCGTTGGTCGGTGGGGACGAAGTTACCCCGACTGACACTGGGAGCCGGTAGCAGGCACCGTGGGATCGGGCGTTTAACCAGAATGTCGACGAACCCGTCCAGCCTGTTACCCGCTGGAGGACTTCGTGCCGGTCGGCCCCCTGTGCACGTCCGCGGCAGTTGTCCGCCAGCCAATTCGCTTCGCGGCAAAATCGTCAGTATCGGAGCAAAGTCGAGCTGCCAGTGTGGACACCATCAACAGGAAGCATCAATCTTCGAAGCCGTCGGGCATGGGATTGGAGGCATCGAGGAAGGTGAACGGTTCGTATGTCACCGTCATACCACTAGCGGCACCCTCTGTGAGATGCGCGAAACTGCCGTCGAACCACTCGCCGGTGGTGTTGTAATAGCCTCTCGCTTCCCACATTCCGACTTGTGAGCGCACGTAGTCGCTCAGATCGTCCAGGCTCGCGAAGAACGTCACCGCCTTGGGCTTGATGAGAACGCCGTTCAACCGCACCGACTCTTCCAAGCCGTGATAGCCCCGGCCGCTTTCGGCCCAAACATCCTCGAGCGGAACGATCAGTCCGGCGGAATCACGGATCGCGATCGGTTCCCAGCCGTCACGTTCGGGTTTGCCCTGGAGCACCCGCTCGGGCGCTCCGCTCAGCGTCACGAGGGCCTTCATCTCTGCGGTCGGCAGCTTTCGAAACGCGGCCGGGCCGTTCACCGCGATCGAATGTTCCAGCGGTGTTCCTGCTTTGTGTTCGTGCACCAGGAACGCCGGCGTGAGCCAGTGAATGGGTTGCAGGAAGACCGTGCGATCACCCGCGTCTCCGGTCAGCTTGGCGATCGTGCAGAACCCCACGACGGATTTTGTGTCGGTCTGGTAAGCCACCACCACGTCACCCGCCGCGACCTCGTTGGCAAGGTACTTCGATACCTCCGGCGACCGCGTGGAGTAGTCCCCGCCCCAGTCGACCGGTCCACCACGACTGAACACACCTCGCAACCAGTCCCCCGCATAGCCCGAGGGTCCGCCTTCTCCGGCGTTGCACTTGTAGAGCCAGTACGTCAACGTGGGTTCCCTTCATAGCAGCACGGTTGCAGAACGAACAGACCGATGGTCACCACATCATGGAGCTCCATTAACACGAAAGTCGTGCCCGACACGCAGTTGCCGTACGAACCGGATGGAAGGTGGCAGGGGCGTACCTACGCGGCTGAATCAGCGTCTTCGGCGAGCAGTCGGTACAGCGTGGCGCGGCTGACACCGAGGTACTTAGCAATGTCCTTGCCGGTGTGCCCGTCTGCCTTCATGCGACGGGCGGTGGCGATTGCCTGGGCGTCGTCGACCTTACGAGGGCGACCGAACCTAGTGCCGTTCGTCCGTGCCGCCTCTCGCTTGAGGGCGGTCCGTTCCTTGACGAGCTCGCGCTCGAACTCGGCCATCGATGCGAGCACTCCGATCACCATGCGCCCTGCAGCCGTCGACGAGTCGATGCCGTCCGAAGTCGAGACGAGGGTGACGCCCCGGTCGGTGAGAGCGCGGACGACCTCGAGGATGTGGAGTGTGTTGCGGCCGAGTCGGTCGAGTTTCCACACGACGACGGTGTCGCCGTCGCGCACATACTCGAGCATGGCGGCGAGCCCCGGCCGGTCGTCTCGGGCACCGGACATCTTGTCCTGGAAGGTCTTGGTAACACCGGCCGCGGCAAGAGCAGCCTCCTGCTGCTCGAGTGTCTGAGTCACGGTTGACACGCGGACGTACCCGATTCGGGCCCCTGTCGGGGCAACTGTCTCGCTCATGCACCCAGTGTGTCTCGGATATTTCATCGCGGCAATATTGAGACAGAAGATTCTGAGACGCACTTTTGAGACATCTCGACCTGGGGAAAGTCCTTCCCACCCATCGAATGGTCCGGGCGTCTCAGTCAGAACTGATTCGAGACACCCATCAACGCCGGCGATAACAAATAGCCAAGGCCGGGCCCGGCTGAGAGCGTGCTCCGAGCGACCTGCATATCGCAGGTGCCCGTCGACTGTCTGACCACTTCGTTGATCCGAAGTACAGGGTTGCGACGGACTTGCGGGAATCTCTAGCTAGTCTTCTCGAGTGACCGACCGGACAATTCCATCCCGATCATCCCCCAGCCCCATGCCTACCGGCGACATTGTCATCTTGGTAATCGTTGTCGGGGTGCTACTCGTCGTCACAGCCCTAGGCGGTATAACCCTCTGGAGCGTCGTCAACCCAACTGAATGGACTGCGGCAGGGTGGGGATCTGTTGGCACCTGGGTGGCCGGGCTCGCCACCGCTGCGTCCGTCGCTGCGGCCGTGATCTTCGGAAATAGGCAGACTAAGCAGAGTCGTGAAGCCGTCGAACAGCAATTAAGACAGGCAGAGGCATTGCATGCAGCTCAGATGGCCGAGCTGAAAGAGCAATTAGATACTACGGTTCGGCTTCATGAAGAGCAGCTGTCCCATGATGCAGCACGCCAGCAGCTGGATTTGGCATACGCGAATCTAGGACGACAGTTCGATGCGATCGAGACTCTATGGCAGGGCATCGGCCGAGTAGTTGGGCCGTTGACGGACTTGAAGATCCGGATCGAGCGAATCAATCGGTTGAGCCAGACCGTCGACGAGAACCCGGATGACACCGAATCTACGGACGAACGCGACCGACGCCGCGTCGAGTTTGCCGAGTGGGCAGCTACTTATCAGAACCACATCACCCAAGCGCAGCTCGCGTTCACCGGGGCGCATCTTTGGCTCACCGATGCCGAATTGCGACAAAGCATGCGTGAACTGGAAGCGACCTTCAATGTTACGGCAATTGCAGCCAACACTGCGATCCTTGGGATGACAATCGGGCATAAAGCAGGCGAGGCCGCGTTGGATCATCTTGATTCGGCAAAGTCGAAACTCCTCACCCAGCGGGGTCCGATGCTCCAACTGGCGGCCGAGAGGCTCGCTCCGTCCGTTCTTCTCAAACCGTCTGTGCCGACCTCGGAGGGGTCTCCACCGGACCACTGAGGTTACGACCGACTCACACAGGTCGTGCGGCTCCGGGTACGATCCAAATTGAAATCGATTCACTTCTTGTGGCGGCGTAACGAATACGGCCACGATGTGGATACACGGGTGATTCCAGCGCCGCCCTAAGAGGATCGTCCTATGCCTGATCATCCTGCCGCTTCAGATTCTGGCAACCAACCGCAGCATTCGGATTTGCCTCGGGACCACGGCAAGTCGGCCTGGCAGTGGATGAGTTTGGCGATCATCGCCGTCCTGGTAATAGCGCTTGCCGGCGTGACCGCAGCGTTGGTGGTGTCGAACTCGGACGAGTCCGAAGACACTGCGGCAAGCGCCGCCACTTCGCCCTTTCATACGTTGCCGCTATCTGCTTCTACGTCACCTTCCGCGCCAGCACAGCCCGTGATGGACGCGGCGGGGTGGCACGGCACCGCGGCGCGGTGCGAGGAACCGAACAGTCCGATGGTGACAGCCCGGACGGTAGACACTCTCATGGTCGTCTGTTCTGGCCCGGATGGGCTCGTCTACAAGCACGTCAGGGAGAGTGACGGCAGCACCGTCTCGATCGACGAAGTTGACGCACTCGGATGGGCCTACATCGCGACCGATGTCGGCAAGCACTACGGGGTGACCACGACGGAGCTGACGATCTCTTCCGGTGATGCGATTCTCTATCAGTCCCCATTTGTGGAGTCCCGAGGCAACACCCTGTCTGCTCGGCCTACGACAGCAAGCCCACCGACCTTAAGCACCCGTACGACAGTTCCGCCACAATCTGAGAGCACAACAATCGAGCGAGGTGAGGCCAACGATTCCAGCGGAGACGACTCCTACGGCAGATACGGGTCCTATGGGGAGTACTCGACTCACTTTCAGTGCGTTGCCTTCAACACTCCCAGTGAAGTATGCAGCAGCCTCATTGAAAAGTACGGATCTGAAGCAGAGCCTTAG
>Ga0182742_1001715_pt1 | contig 26739 bp, 22 predicted proteins | sample eDN5th37CBELigMG_FD_128880 | JGI IMG/M metagenome (GOLD analysis project Ga0182742, IMG submission 128880) | Enriched Miracle-Growth compost microbial communities from Emeryville, California, USA - eDNA 5th pass 37_C BE-Lig MG (version 2)... ...
AAAGGATTCTTTGCAATCTATGTTGGGGCGATTGAAATTCTTCTCATTGCAAAGTTTGGTTTTGGTACAAATTTATCAGCACATGCATTCCAGTTTTTCTTGGCATTAACTTTTTGTGCTGTTACCTTCTTCTCAATAGGTTTTGTCGTATCGAGTTTAGCAAAACGAATGAATACTGCATTAGGGATTGCCATGATTGCTATGTACCCTATGATGTTTTTGTCTGGTGCAACAATTCCGCTAGAAAATTTCCCAGAAATCCTACAAGACGCGTCATACATTGTTCCTTTAACGTATGTAGTAAACATATTAAGAGATGGATGGAATGGAACATTATTTACAGCTGACGCACTGGTTGATATAGGTGTTTTAGTAGGAATATTAATTGTATCAGCAATCGTTGGGATGAGATATTTCAAGTGGACGAATTAAGAGGTGAAGTGATCAGCCACATACAGGCTAGATCACTTTTTGCTCCTATTATTCTCTATCAATTAAAAGTTAAATCAATATTCACTGTCCAAAATCCCTATATATCCAGTTCTTTGATGGATTATGAGGTATTCCTATGTTAAAATTCAAAGAATAATGAAGTAGTGGGGTTAAGGAAAAATAATAGAGATAGAATTAAGTTGTGTAGCAAATTAAACGCTTTAAAAGGAATGAGTAAATGAATATTATACGAGTTAAAGATTATGATGAGATGAGTCAAGTTGCAAGTTCCTACATAATTAAACTATTGAATAGAGTTGCATCCCCAGTTCTTGGATTAGCCACCGGGGAAACAGTTGAAGGACTATATAGTATTTTAGTAGATGTAAGTAAAAAAGGAATTGTATCATTTAAAAATGTAAAAACCTTTAATTTAGATGAGTATGTCAATGTTGATCATAATCATCCTACTAGTTATCACTACTATATGAACAAAAAATTATTTGATCATGTGGATATTTCAAATGGTAATGTAAATCTACCTAACAGCAATACTGAAAACTTAGAAGCAGAGTGTCAAGAATATGAGGCGAAGATTTTACAAGCAGGTAAAATTGATGTTCAAGTATTAGGCATCGGAATAAATGGTCATATTGGTTTCAATGAGCCAGGTACTCCCTTCACAAGTCGAACGCATGTCGTGAAATTGGAAGAGTCAACACGTAGAGCAAATTCAAGATTTTTTCCATCTATAGATGATGTACCAACCCATGCTATTACAATGGGAATTGAAACAATTTTGGAGAGCCGGGAAATATTGTTACTTGTGTCAGGGAAACAAAAAGCGGATACGTTGCAACGACTTTTACATGGGGAAATTAGTGAAGACTTTCCAGCGTCGATTTTACATAAGCATAATAACGTAACGGTTATTGCTGATACAGATGCTTCTTTAAATTTATAAGGTGAAAAATAATTGATAAATAAATCCTTTAACAGTAGATTTTAAAGGATTTCAGAATTCTATGTTTTTGTTGATTAATATTATTCTTGAATAAAAGTGGTCAGTCCTAGCTGGGATTGGCCACTTTTTAATTATTACAGTGTAATAATTTCCTTAAATCACTTCTACTAATTTTAGATTCTTTGAAGATAAATTTTTCGCAAAGAGCATTAGTCAACATATTTTCCCTATTTTTCACTTTTTAGAATATTTTAAAAACTAAATTGACACTAGTACTAGTCTCAATTAAAATGTTTTTAAACTACATAAAATTATGAAAAAAATGTAGTAAAACTACAAACGTAAAACAACCAAATTTAAGAGGTGCCAATTTTGAGTGATGGAATGAAAAAACTGCGTCAAGGAATGTCTACATTAAAACCCTCTGAGCAAAAGGTTGCTCAATATATAATAGAAAATTATGAAAAAATTTTAACGATGCCAATTGCACAATTGGCTAAAGAATGTGAAACGAGTGAAGCGACGATTATTCGAATGTGCAGATCTTTGCAATTTAATGGTTTCAGGGAACTGAAGTTAAGTATTTCAGCTTCTGTTTACAATAGAAAATTCGAAATTGATAAATACAAAGATTTATCAAAGGAATTAAGTATTGCAGAAATTACTAAGTTCGTATCACATAACAATATGCTATCTATAGAGGATACATTATCCGTATTGAATATTGAAGAAGTAGAGAAAGCAGTAACCCTATTAAATCAATCTAGAAAAATTATGGCTATCGGAGTAGGTGCATCTGCTATTGTTGCACTAGATTTTGAACAAAAGTGTAAGCGCATCAATCGTTGGTGTGAGGCATTATGGGACAGTCATTCACAGCTAACTTCTGCAGTTCATTTAACATCTAATGATACTGTTCTAGCAATTTCATATTCAGGCGAAACAAAGGAAATTATAGACACAATTAAAATAGCAAAAGATAATAACGCAAAAGTTATTTCATTAACTAGCTTTGGTAATAATCAAATTCAAAGATTAGCAGACATAAATTTATTTGCTTCTTCACAAGAAGAGAGTATAAGAAGTGGTGCTACAGCATCACGAATTGCACAATTAAATATTATTGATATTTTATACACCGGTCTGGCTTCCATGAACTATGAGCAATCCGTTGAACACCTGGACAAGACCCGTGAAGCAATCAACAAAAGATTTCAAAAGTGAAGGGACTAAAATAGATGAATTTAGATACATTGGATTCTATTGCGAAGAGATATATTGAGGATGATTTCTTTTCTGGAGTTGCTTGTCAAATAACTGTTGACGGGAAAGAAGTATTAAAAAAAGCTTACGGGCAGTCAAATCGAAATACTAAGAAAGACGTAAATTTACAAACTGTTTTTGATCTTGCGAGTATCACGAAACTATTTACTACTACTATCATCTTAAAGCTAATCACAGAAAAAAAGGTTTCTTTATCTACCAGTTTAAAAGAGTGTTTGCCCATTACAAAAGATAGTAATGTTTTATCGTCTCTTACCATATATGAACTATTAACTCACACTTCAGGGTTAATTGCATGGCACCCTTTATATACTCATTTACCTAATAGAATGCTTTTTGAGATTTTATCTTCTTTAAACCTTTCTGGTGGAAAAAAGGGTGAAACTTTATATAGTGACCTGAATTTTATCTTACTAGGTGAAGTAATTAAATATCAAACGGGTAATTCTCTTCAACTAGCGGTAGATAACTATCTTAAAAAAGCCTTAAAACTCAAATCATTAACTTATGGACCACTAATAGATACTCAAAATATAGCTGCGACTGAGTTTGGTAATCAAATAGAGAAGCAAATGTGCGCAGATCGAAATTTAACATTTAGTGGGTGGCGTGGTGAAGTATTGCCGATTAGTGGAGAAGTTAATGATGGCAACTGTCATTACTTTTTCGGTGGTCAATCGGGTCATGCTGGGTTATTTTCGAACCTCCAAGACTTAATAAGTTTAGGAGGACTTTACTTGAAGGGAGGTGAATTTGAAGGGACTCAGTTTATAGATAGAAATTTAATCGAGCTTGCAATTAAACCTCAATGCGAAAATAGGGGACTTGGTTGGGAAATGTCACAAAACTTCCCTATTGGTTTTGGCCACACAGGATTTACTGGTACGTCGCTGTGGGTAGTGCCAGAAATGAAAATGGTAGTGGCACTTTTAACAAACAGACTTCATGTAAATTCACCAAAGAATATTAAACCATTTAGAGATCAGTTCTTCAATGAAATCTTGGTATTACTAAAATAAAGGGGGATTTAAATGATTAAGAAAAGTAGATTTCTAATGTTTTTTGCATTAGTTTTCATATCTATTTTAATAGCAGCTTGTAGTAATAGTGAAAATACAAGTAATGAAAGTACAACAAATGACAATAAAGATAGTGAAACTACAAGCGAACAAACTACAAATGTAGAACAGGTATTCAATATTGCGGTTGATCAGGAACCTGCTGGACTAGATCCTCATAAAACACCAGCTCAATCATCAGTTCGAATTTATGGTCAAACTTATGAAGGTTTAGTTACATTTGATGAAAATATGCAGATCGTTGGTCAGTTAGCTGAAAGTTGGGAACAACCAGATGATACTACATATATTTTCCACTTAGTTGAAGGTGTAAAGTTCCATAATGGACGTGAAATGACTGCGGATGACGTAAAATACAGCTTTGATCGTATTATGGCAGAAGAAACTGCTTCTCACATCAAATCATATTTTGCAAATGTTAAAGCAATTGAGGTTGTTGATCCTCTAACAGTAAAAATTACAGTAAATACTCCTGATGCAACGTTTTTAACAAATTTAACAAACTCTAGTGCTGTTGTTGTAGCGAAGGAAGTAGTTGAGGAAAACGGTGATTTACAACAAGTAGTTGTTGGAACTGGACCTTTTAAATTTGAGGAATGGGTACCTGATAATCATGTTACTCTTGTTAAAAATGAAGATTATTATATTGAAGGCCAACCAAAATTAGATAAAGTCGTTTTCAATACAATGAAAGAAGAATCTTCTAGACTTTCAGCTATTCGAACTGGCGCAATTGATTTTGCGATGGTATCTGCAAAGTCTGCCGAGTTAATTAAAGATAATAGTGACATTAATATTATGAACTATCAATCACTTGAGTACAGTTATATTGGTTTTAATGTAAACAAAGAGCCATTCAATAATGAAAAAGTCCGTCAAGCACTAAGCTTAGCAACTGATAGACAAACCATTGCTAATATCGTTTGGAATGGTGATGCAATTATTTCTGGACCAGTTGCGCCTTCAATGGGAGATTGGGCAATTGACGTCAACAAAGAAGAACTTTATCAAAGAGATATTGAAAAAGCTAAGCAATTATTAGCTGAAGCTGGGTATGAAAATGGTTTTGATACTGTAATTACAACTGCTTCCACTTATCCAGATATGGTTGATACAGCTCAAATTTTACAACAACAATGGAAGGAAATTGGCGTTAATGCGTCAATTAAACAAATTGAGTGGGGAGAATATATCGAAACTTGGTCAAACACATCTGCTGATATTTTAGTAGGACGTAATGGCTCAGGTATTGATCCTGACCGTGCATTAAATTACTTCTTCCATACAGATGGTTCTGCAAACGTTTGGGGATTCTCAAATGAAGACTTTGACAAGTTAGTAACTCAAGGTAAACAAACAATAGATTCAGATGAAAGACATGCAATCTATACTGAAGCACAAAAGCAATTAATTAATCTTTCTCCAAATTTATTCTTAGTTTCTCCAATGAACTTTGTTGCTGTTAGAAGCAACGTTGAGGGGTATACTCCATATCCTCATAATGCTCTTGATCTTGTAAATATAACAAAAAAATAATCACTAAAGTAAAAGAATAGTAGTTTAAGTAACTGAAATATTAAAGTGGCTGTCGAACAGCCCTTTAATATTTTCATAAGGGTGATGAAATGTTTGGATATATACTCAGACGAGTTTTAATGTTGTTTCCAGTGCTTTTTGGAGTGTCTATTCTGATATTTGTTGTGATGAGGATTATACCTGGTGATGTCGCAATGACGATTTTAGGAACAGATGCAACGCCTGAAGCACTTGCGCAATTACGAAAAGATTTTGGACTAGATTTACCACTATTTCAGCAATATGTTAATTGGATTAGTGGTGTTTTTGTAGGAGACTTTGGAGAATCAATGCGAACTGGTAAAGAGGTATTACCAGATATATTAAGCCGATTCCGAATCACATTCGAATTAACTTTAATATCAGCCGTGATTTCTTGGTTAATTGCAATACCAATGGGAATTTTAGCAGCTGTTAAGAGGAATTCAAAAACGGACTTTAGTGTACGTATGATTTCACTTTTAGGTGTATCTGTACCGAACTTTGCATTGGCTACGGTTATTATTCTTGTTTTAGCATTAGTATTTTCATACAGTCCTCCAGTAGGCTATGTTGGTTTCTTTGAAGATCCTTTAAAAAATCTACAGATTATGATTATTCCTAGTTTAGTTTTAGGAACTACAATGGCTGGAGCAGTTATGAGGATGACAAGGTCATCAATTTTAGAAACATTAAAACAAGATTTTATTCGTACAATCAGAGCAAAGGGTGCAAAAGAACGAGTTGTTATCTTTCAACATGCACTTCGAAATGCAATGATACCAATTTTAACAATCATTGGTATGCAAATCGGGTCCTTACTTGGAGGCGCAGTCATAATTGAGCAAATTTTCTCACTGCCAGGACTCGGTCAATTGGTTCTGACAGGTATTACTCAGCGTGACTTTACAATTGTTCAAGGTTCAGTTCTATTCATTGCCACTGTCTTTGTAATGATAAATTTATTAGTTGATATCCTTTATTCATATTTAGATCCACGTATCACTTATAAATGATGACATTAAGTGAAACTTCAGAAAGAGTGATTTGATGAAATACTTTTTTGGAAGGTTAGTACAAGATAAAGTAGGACTCTTTGGTTTTATAGGAATTTTTATAGTAATAATAGTAGCTTTATTTGCACCAATTATTAGCCCATACAACCCAGATGAAATGTTCATGGATCATGTAATGGAAAAGCCTAATGGACAATTTTTCTTCGGAACGGATGAATTCGGCCGAGATATCTTTTCTCGAATTGTATATGGTGCACAAGTTTCTTTACAAGTGGGTATCATTGCAGTTGGTATTGGAGCGACCTTTGGCTTAATTTTTGGGCTAATCAGCGGTTATTTCCAAGGGAAAGTGGACTCAATCATTATGAGGGTGATGGATGTGTTCTTTGCATTTCCTGATATCCTTCTCGCACTAGCAATAGTCGCGATGCTTGGACCAAGTTTAACCAATACAATGATTGCAATTGGGATTGTATTTACACCTGTATTTACCAGAACGGTTAGGGCTGCTGTCATCTCAGTGAAAGAAAATGAATATATAACTAGTGCTGTTGCAATTGGTGTTTCTCCACTCAAAATTATTTTTAAGCACATCACTCCAAATATTCTTGCTCCATTCATTGTTCAAGTGACATTAGCTTTATCGGGAGCGATATTGACAGAAGCAGCTCTTAGCTTTCTTGGTTTAGGAGTACAACCGCCAGACCCGTCTTGGGGAACAATGTTAGATGCTAGCCGTACTTACATGGAATTCGCTCCATGGACACTACTATTTCCTGTAGGAGCAATTGTATTTACTATATTCTGTTTTAACCTATTGGGCGATAGTTTACGAGATATTTTAGATCCAAAAATGAAATCGTAAAGATTCTAGGAGCGATTAATATATGATTCAATTAATTACGGAAGAAATAAATAAAGATACCCAATATATTCACCAAATGAGCACCGAAGAAATCGTGAAAATTATTAATGAAGAAGATAAAAAGGTTGCAAATGCAGTACAAGATGTTTTGCCAAGAATTACAGAAGCGGTGGATATAGTTGTGCATGCACTTCAAAATGGAGGTCATCTCTACTACATTGGAGCAGGAACTAGTGGCCGTTTAGGTGTGTTGGATGCTGCAGAATGCCCTCCAACCTACAATACACCGCCTGAACTCGTTCGCGGGATAATAGCAGGGGGCGAGAAAGCATTATTAAATGCTGTTGAAGGTATAGAAGATGATGTGGAACAAGCAGTTCTAGATCTTAAAAAAGAACATTTATCTTCTAAAGATGTTGTTATTGGAATAGCTGCAAGTGGAAGGACGCCTTATGTTTCCTCGGGGTTAAAATATGCGCGGTCATTAGGTGCTAAAACAGTTAGTATATCTTGCAATCCGGTATCTGAAATTGCAAGATACGCTGATGTACCCATTGAAATTATTGTTGGACCAGAGGTTGTAACGGGTTCAACACGTCTTAAGGCTGGTACAGCACAAAAAATGGTACTTAATATGATTAGTACCACTACGATGATTAAATTGGGTAAAGTCTATCAAAATTATATGATTGATTTACAAGCATCAAATAATAAACTAAAGAATCGTGCGAAAAGAATTTTAGGGACTTTGGCAAATATTGATGAAGCATTTGCAGAAGAAATTTTAATTGAGACTCAATGGAATGTAAAAGAAGGTCTCGTTATGGTTAAAGGAAATGTAACGAGAAATGTTGCAAAACGCTGCCTACTTGAGGGGAAAGGTTTTGTTGACGTTGCAATTGAACTTGCAAAGAAGGGGTGAGAATATGGGGAAATGTTTAGCTATTGGGCTAATGTCTGGTACATCTCTTGACGGAATTGATGTTGCTTTAGTAGAAATTGAGGATAGTAAAGAGAATTTTCAAGTTAGTACAATTTCCACATTATCTATTCCATATTCAAAAGATATGAGAGAACAATTAAAGTCACTTTGTTCACCAGCGACAGCAAATTTAGATAGTATTTGCTCAATGAATATGTATTTGGGAAAAGAACTTGGATTGGCAGTAAACAGTCTTTTGGAGCAATCAAAAGTTAACTCAAAGGATGTCTTATTTATTAGTTCACACGGTCAAACCATTTTTCATAAACCAGAAGGCTCCAATCGTTTTGGGGATGTACCAGGAACGCTGCAAATTGGTGATATTTCGGTCATATCAGAAACGACTGGTCTACCCGTAGTTGGAGATTTTCGAACTGCAGATATGGCAGCCGGTGGACAAGGAGCACCACTAACTTCATTTATGGATTACTTACTGTTTAAAAGTAAAACTCATTCAAGAGCGGTTCAAAACATTGGTGGTATTGGTAATGTCACCTATTTAAGTCGAGACGCAAGTGAGAATGACATCAAATCTTTTGATACAGGGCCAGGTAATATGGTAATTGATGAGGTGGTCACTCGAATTACTAATGGACGTCAAACCTTTGATCAAGATGGGAAAATTGCAGCATCAGGAACGATACAAGATGCATTTTTAAGTAGCCTGATGAGTCACTCTTATTTTCAATTGCAACCACCAAAAACAACTGGACGCGAATTGTTTAACGTAGAATTCGTTAACAAGTTAATGGACGAAGCACAATTGTTAGGATTGAAAAATGAAGATATTGTAGCAACGGTAACATCATGGACAGCTAAAACGATTGCGGAAAGTTATATTAATTTTATAGAAATTAATGGAGAAATAATCGATGAAGTCATTGTTGGTGGAGGAGGGAGTTATAATCCATTTTTAATGAAGCAATTACATAAATATCTTCCAACTAAGAAGTTATTCACACACGAAGATTTTAATATATCTAGTAATTTTAAAGAAGCTATTACTTTTGCTACATTAGGGTATAGATGTTTAACTGGACAGTTTAATCAATTTCCATCAGCTACAGGAGCAAAACAACAAGTAATCATGGGGAAAATTGCTTATACACAACCGGAAGCCTACAATCGGTTGTTGTCTCTAAGGAGGTCTAGAAATGAGTAATCCAATTCTAGAAATAAAGGATCTATCTATCGAGTTAGATGATGGGCGTCAAAACTATAATTTAGTACGAAATATCAATTTGAAAATAGAAAAAAAGCAAAAATTTGGGCTTGTCGGCGAATCTGGAAGTGGTAAAAGCTTATCTTCATTAGCCATTATGAATCTTCTACCAGACCCTTTGAAAATAAAAGAAGGTAGTATTTTATTAGATGGAAATAAGGATTTAACAAAGTTAAAAAAGAAAGAATTATTGAATGTACGTGGAAATGAAATATCAATGATTTTTCAAGAACCAATGACTGCGCTAGATCCATTGTTCACTATTGAACATCAAATATTAGAAGTACTTCGTTTTCATTCAAAATATGATAAAAAGCAAATGAAAGAACTTGCAATAGAAATGCTAACAAAAGTTGGTATCTCTAGGCCAGCTCAAGTTCTAAAGGGGTATCCCCACCAACTTTCAGGTGGTATGAGACAACGTATCATGATTGCGATTGCATTGATTTGTAAGCCAAAGCTTTTAATTGCTGATGAACCTACTACTGCATTGGACGTAACTATTCAAGCCCAAATACTAGAGTTAATGAATGAACTATCAGAGGATTACGAGACTTCTATATTAATGATTACCCATGATTTAGGTGTAATTGCTGAAACTTGTGAACGTGTGGCTATTATGTATGCTGGTGAAATAGTGGAGGAGACGGATGTGGTTACCTTATTCAAAAATCCGAATCATCCTTATACAATTGGTTTATTAAATTCTGTTCGATCATTAGGTGATCGAACAAAAAAACTATACTCCATTCCTGGAAATGTTCCTAATCCAAAAGAGCATCAAGGTCCTGGCTGTCGATTTGCATCTAGGTGCCCTAATAGAATGAGTATTTGTATGATTCAAGATCCCCCAGTACATAAAATAGGACCAAATCATATAAGCAAGTGTTGGTTAAATGTTGAGGGGGAAGTTGCCTATGGATAAAAAGATGATTTTAGAGGTTAAAAATCTAAAAAAACACTTCCCAATTAAATCTAGTCTATTGAGAAAAACAGTTGGTAATGTAAAAGCTGTTGATGATATTAGTTTTGTCGTACATGAACAAGAAACATTTTCTTTAGTTGGAGAAAGTGGCTGTGGTAAGTCTACTACTGGAAGGTCGATTTTACGACTACTGGAACCAACATCAGGTGAAATATTTTATAACGGAGAAAATATACTAAACTATTCAAAGAGTAGCTTTAGAAAATTACGGAAAGATCTGCAAATGATTTTCCAAGATCCATACAGTTCCCTAAATCCTAGGATGACAGTTGAACAACTTTTAATGGAACCGCTTTTAACTCACAACCTTGCTTCAAAAGCAGAAGCGAAACAAAAAGTCATCGATATAATGGGAAAAGTAGGGTTAACAAAAGAGCAAATTCAGCGTTATCCACATGAATTTAGTGGTGGTCAAAGACAGCGAATCAGTATTGCGCGTGCTCTTATTACAAATCCTAAATTCATAATATTGGACGAAGCTGTTTCAGCATTAGACGTATCAATCCAAGCTCAAATTATTAATTTGTTAATTGAATTGCAAGAAGAATTTAAACTAACTTACTTATTTATCTCTCATGACCTAAACGTAGTAAAACATGTGAGTGACAGAGTAGGAGTAATGTACTTAGGACAAATGGTTGAAATGACAGATACAGATTCATTATTTGAGAAGCCATTACATCCATATACTCAGTCTTTAATTTCTGCAATACCATCTGATGATCCAACAGTTAAAAAAGAAAGGATTATTCTAAAAGGGGATGTACCAGACCCATCTAATCCCCCTTCTGGCTGTCCATTTCATTTACGATGTCCAAAAGTGAAAGAGATATGTAGAATGGTAAAACCAGCCTATGAAGAAGTGGAAAAAAATCACTTTGTTGCTTGTCACTTATATTCAAAAGAAGTTTTAAAAGAAGAGGATCTAACTCTCGTAAATTAATAGTTTTAACAAATAAGGATTTAGTACGGTTTTATACTGCACTTAATCCTTTCTATTTTACTTAAAATAAATGTGAATGGAATGATTTGGAAATGTCTAATAATCAACCTCCAATTCTCATCAAAAACGCAACCATCCATACAGAAACAGAAAAATATGAAAATGCTTCATTATACATTGCTAATGGGATTATTCAAAAGTTATATGTGAATGATGAGGTGAACGTTTCTGATCATATTGCTGTTATTGATGCGACGAATCTACAAGTAATACCTGGATTTATCGATATACATATTCATGGAGCAAATGGCTATGATGTAATGGACGCTACTGAAGAGGCTTTGGATAAAATAGCATTCATATTACCTCAAGAAGGTGTTACTAGTTTTCTAGCAACAACAATTACTCAATCATCTGATAACATCGAAAGAGCACTAGAGAATATAGCAAATTACAAAACTAAGCCGATGTTTGCTGAAATTCTTGGGGTGCATTTAGAAGGTCCTTTTATTAACAAAGTTAAAGCAGGGGCCCAACCGGAGGAATTCATCACTCCTCCAAGTATTACCACCTTTGCAAAGTGGCAGGATATTGCAAAAGGTTCTATTAAAACAATCACATTAGCACCAGAGCTTGATGCTAACGGAGAATTTATTCACTATCTATTTGAAAATGGAGTAAATATTTCTGCTGGTCATACAGATGCAAGTTTTGGTGATATCAAAAGCGCAGTAAGTCTTGGGGTACGTCAATTGACTCATCTATGTAATGCGATGAATGGTATACATCATAGGGATGTTGGTGCAGTAGGGGCTTCTTTCTTGTTGCAAGAGTTACGTTCTGAAATAATTGCGGATGGGGTACATATAACTCCAGAAATGTTACATATTATTTATGAAAATATTGGCAGTGAACGACTCATTTTGATCACAGATTCAATGAGGGCAAAATACCTCGGTGAAGGTGAATTTGATTTAGGCGGTCAAAAGGTAAAGGTAGATAAAAATCAAGCTTTATTAGATGATGGAACACTTGCCGGAAGTATTTTAAAAATGTGTGACGCGGTTAATCGTATGTTGAAAATAAAGGGAGTGACCATCCAAGATATTATTAAAATGACAGCATCTAATCCTGCAAAACAGCTTGGGTTATTTGATAGAAAAGGTAGCATAGAACCTGGAAAAGACGCAGATCTGTTAATTATAGATGATGTTAGTAATATTAGATATACCATTTGTCGGGGAGAAATTGCATATAAGAGTAATGAAAACTTGTAGCATTCCTTATAATGAGAAATATTGAACTCCATGTCCATGATATAGAATGAAGTAAAGTAGATATAAATTAACGGCCAAGTGCCTAATTTAAAACTCAATTAGATGTGGTTAGAAGTTTAATTTACATATCAATTTATGATGAATTTTATTTAAGAACAATGGTCCCGATTTTTTCCTCTAATCATATATATAAGGAAAAACGTTTGCGGGAGTAGATCCTATTTGAACAAACAAAATAACCGATATCGTTGGGTCGTTTTTTCATTAGTATTATTCATTTATCTATTAATGTCGAGCCAACGAACAGCTCCGGGTTTAATCACTGAACAAATGATGTTGGATTTTAATATTACTGCAACCACAATTGGGTTGTTAACGAGTATTCAATATTTTGTGTATACAGGGTTACAAATTCCGATGGGGATTATGGCGGATCGTTTTGGACCGAACTTTTTTCTAATTATTGGCGCAGTCTTAACAGGTGTTGGAACCATCATTTATAGTGTAAGTACTTCGGAATTTGTATTATTTTTTGCTAGAGTGTTAACAGGTACTGGAGACGCTACGATTTGGGTGAATATGATCCTCATTTTAAGTCATTGGTTTACTGCAAAGGAATTTACAAGACTAATAGGAGTCGCAGCGATGACGGGGAGTCTTGGATATCTTTTAGCATCAGTTCCATATGCCTTATTAATAGACTACCTTGGTTGGAGAACAGCATTTTTCCTATCAGGAACAGTACTTTTCCTATGTGGTATACTTCTTTATTTTGTCCTATTAAAAAGACCTGAACAACCAACTGTGCAACAACAAAATGTACCCCCACGTGAAAAAACATGGGCAATCTTAAAGAGAATCTTTTCTAAACGACAAGCTTGGGCATTGTTTTTTTGTCACTTTGGGATTGTTGGGACATATGTTGGATTTATTAGTTCTTGGGGAGTTCCTTATGCCATGAATATGTATGGCATGTCTCTATCTGCAGCAAGTCAGCTTATCATGCTGGGGTTAATCGGAGCGTTGATCGGGGCTCCTTTAGCTGGATGGATCGCAAGTCGTTTAGGGATGATTAAACGGCCATATATTGTTGTGCATGTGATTTTGCTTTGCATGTGGTCAACGTTTTTATTATTTAGTGGCAGTCCGCCATTATTTTTGTTACTTATTTTATTCTTTGTGATTGGTCTTTCCTATGGGGCAAACGCTTTAACTTTTGCTGCAGTCCGCCAAACTTTTCCTATTAAAGAATCAGGTATTGTCTCAGGCTTCGCAAATACTGGAGGGTTTTTGAGCGCCATTTTGCTTCCTAGTATTTTCGGTAACATTTTAGATCATTTTCAAGTAAGTACAGGAAATATCCTTGATGGTTATTCTTATGGATTTATCATTCCAGTAATCTTTTCTGTTATTGGCTTAGTCGGGGTATTGGCTCTTAAGGAAAAACATCAACTTGAAAAGGAAGGCAACTAAGACAATCGTTCTTATAGGAGAAGTTGTGAAGAAGAGCTATTTGAAAGAAACGGCTCTTCTTTTATTTTTTTGGGGAGATAAACGGTCAATTCAGTTTTTTGCTTATGGATAAAAAAACTTGTAGGATTAAATTAATTCAGAACATTTGGGTGATACGATGCTACCGGAAATAAAGCTCTCAGTACGCAATTTAGTTGAATATGTCTATAGTAGTGGAAGTATTGATAATAAGTTTCGGACTTCAACGACCATGACAGAGGGGACAAAAGCTCATAAAGCGATTCAAAGTACGTATGAGGAAACGGATCAAAAGGAAGTTTTTCTTAAAACGGAAATAGAATATGAGGAAATGAAGTTTGTTATAGAAGGTCGTTGTGATGGGTTGCTTTTTAGAGGAAATGAAGTACTCATCGATGAAATTAAGTCTACTTCAAGAGAACTGACTGGAATTGAGGAAGATTCTGTACCTGTACATTGGGCACAGGCTAAGGTATACGCCTATATTTATGCAAAAGACACAAACCTTTCAGAAATCAGTGTTCAATTGACATACATACATATTGTGTCAGATGAGCAAAAGAAATTTCAAAAGCAGTTTGCATTTGGGGAACTGGAACAATTTGTGCAGGAATTAGTGGAAGGCTATTATCCCTATGCAAATTTGATGTACAAGCATCGGGTTAGAAGAGACGAGAGTATATCACAATTACAGTTTCCATTTGATACCTTTAGACAAGGGCAACGAAAGTTTGCGGGTGCCGTCTATCAAACCATTTCAGAGAAAACAAATCTTTTTGCAAATGCCCCAACTGGCATAGGTAAAACGATATCTAGCATTTTCCCGACGGTTAAAGCACTTGGAGAAGGTAAGCTTGATCGGATGTTTTATTTAACAGCGAAAACTATTACAAGACAAAACGCTGAAGAAGCATTTTCACAATTGAAAAATAAAGGACTTGTTTTTAGTGCTGTAACTATTACGGCAAAAGATAAAGTATGCTTTAAAGAAAATACACTTTGCCAAAAGGATTATTGTGAGTTTGCTAATGGCTACTATGATCGGATTAATGAGGCGGTTTTAGACATTTTTTCCCATGAGAAGTTTATTAATCGTGCGACAATAGAGGAATATGCGCGAAAGCATACTCTTTGTCCATTTGAGTTTTCCTTGGATTTAGCCTTTGTAGCTGATGCGATTATATGTGATTATAATTATATTTTTGACCCAAAAGTATCTTTAAAACGATTTTTTGATGAACATAAAAAGAATTCAGTATTATTAATTGATGAAGCACATAATCTTGTGGATCGTGCGAGGGAAATGTTTTCTGCTCAATTGACTAAAAAGCCTTTTTTAAACTTAAAACGGGAATATAAAAGTTCGCCAATACATGATTCTGCAAATAAACTTAATAAATATTTTATTGAGGTTAAAAAGAGGTGTTCAGAAAACGGTCAGCTTGTGATGAAAGAATTGCAAGAGGATTTAGTAGAGTTGCTAGAAAAGTTTGTTCGTTGCGCGGAAATTGAGTTATTGCAGCCGACAAAATCAGAGGATCAACAATTGCTTTTGGATACGTATTTTGAAGCATCGGCATTTGTAAGGATTTCAAAGCTTTATGATGAACGATACGTAACATATGTAGAAGCTGATAGTAATGATGTCTTTCTCAAAATGTTCTGTTTAGATCCTTCTCATCTATTGCAGCAGATTCGCAAAAGGTTTCGAGCATCAATCTATTTTTCAGCTACACTATTACCACTTCCGTATTTTATGGACATGCTTGGAGATTCAAAAGAGGATTACACATTGGCAATACCCTCTCCATTTGCAAAGGAGCAAACAGAGATATTTATCCAACCAATTTCAACCCGTTATAGAGCAAGAGAACATACCAAACAGCCATTGATAGAAATGCTTTCAAAGCTTGTTCAAGAGCGTCAGGGAAATTTTTTAGTATTTTTTCCATCCTATCAATATATGAAAAGCGTTTATGATATTTTTATTGCCACCTATCCAGAAATTCGTACCATTATCCAAAAAAATAGTATGGATGAGATAGAACGAGAACAATTTTTAGAGGAATTTAAAGAGGATAGCACAGAAACATTAGTAGGATTTGCTGTGTTAGGTGGAATTTTTTCTGAGGGTATAGACTTAAAAGGGAACCGTTTAAAGGGTGTAGTAGTTGTGGGAGTAGGTTTACCACAGCTTTGTCTAGAACGGGATATCATCAAAGATTATTTTCAATCGATAGGCAAAAACGGATACGATTACTCATATATCTATCCGGGAATGAACAAGGTGCTTCAAGCAGGTGGGAGATTGATACGATCTGAGTCAGATACAGGAGTAATTGTGTTAGTAGATGATCGATTTTTAACACCAAAATATCAGAGACTTTTGCCGGAAGAGTGGAAGGAATTTGAGATTATTTAATAAAGACTACTCGATAATGTTTATATATGCGTAATATGCTCATGTAAAGAGTTTGTAGATAAAACTGTTGAACTTACTTTATTACAATGGGCATTTTTTTATATACTACTTCAAAATTACCTATGGGATGCAACTATATAATTTCACCGTATTAATTTTCAAAATATTTAAAAGTATGAAAGTGTTCATGTTAAACTAATATTTATCTATTAAACTATCTGATTGTGGTAAAGGGTGAAAAAGTGTGAATATTGGTCAGCAAAATAGTTACTCATATTTAACATTACCTAAAGCAAAGAAGTTATTAGAAATAAATAAATTATTAACTCAATCATTGAATTTAGATGAGGTCCTTAAGAATTTAATTACAGCAGCAAGTGAATTAATCAATATAACTGATACTTTTATGATTTATTTATTTGATGAATTAACAGGAAAGCTTAAGCTAGCAGAGGCAATTGGAGTGAATGTTGAGCCATTAAAAAAAATAACCTTTTCACCTGGTGAATCAATTACTGGAAAAGTCTTTTTAGAGAAAAAGGCGATTTTGTTTAAATCTGAACAAGAAATTGATTTCTACATGAGCAATATGTCAAATGAGAATTATCAATACTACCTATCAGGAGTCCACAAAAAAAAAATTAAAAGTGCTTTTTGCGTACCGATTATTTACAAAGAACGGTGCTTTGGAGTTCTTGTTGTTGATAATTTTAATCAAGATGGACTTTTTTCAAAGGCAGATTTAGAAGTAATACAAATTATTGCTGACCAAAGTGCAATAGCTATTGAACACTCACGGGTTTATCATAATTTATTGCAAAAAAATGAACTGCTTTCTAAAACAATTTCCATTCATAAAAAGTTTTATCAACTAATCATTGAAGGGGAAGGAATTGAACGAATTTTATTGTTATTAGAAAATTTAATTGGTTCAAAGGTTATTTACCATGAAGTAAATCTTTATGAGGAGGATACAAATTATTATCCAATTGTTCGAGGTCGGGAAATATTAGGTGTCTTAGAGCTGGTAATGCCTTTTTATTCTTTTCGAGAACATGAGCAGTTAATTATTGAACATGCATGTTTGGCCATAGCACTTGAAATAACGAAAGACAATTCATTGCTTGAACAAGAATTTCATTTTCGAAATGAGATCTTTAATCAACTTGTAAATGGGTTGTTTGATTATGATATTAATAGGGTATTACACTATTTAAAATGGAAAGAGACTGGTGATGTCCAGTGCATAATCTTTGAAGGGTTAACCCGGCCATTGTGGAAAAATGGAAAAGTCAAAGAAAAACAGAGGTTGGTACTTTCTATTGAAAGAATGTTAACAAATATATGTGGAAATAATTTTGTAGTGACGAATGCCTTTCAACTGATAATTGTACTAAATGAAATGAAGGATAAGGATAATACATTTGAAAAAATTGTAAGAGTTATTAATGGAATTGTAGGAGAAGACTTTGAAATAGTGATAGGGGTTGGAAGGAAAACAACGATTCAACAAATTGCTACTTCATATAAAGAAGCTATTAAATCTATTCATTATGCTAAAACAACGAAAACTTCAAATGTAGTTGAATATTCTAAGCTTGGGATTGAACGGCTATTTCATGAGATGGAACCTCAGCGAATTGATATTTATATTCAAGATAAAATCGGAAAATTATTATTCTCCGAATCAATTCTAATCGAGACACTACTTTGTTATATTGGTCATAATAAAAATCACAAAGAAACAGCAAATGAATTACATATTCATAGTAATACTCTATATTATCGTCTGAAAAAGATTGAAGAAATTCTTCAGATTAACCTTAATAACGAAAAAGAATGGGTTGATACTGTAATAGCAATTCGCCTATATGTGGCACGTCACAAAAAATGATGTTTATTTTTGTGGCGTGCCACATTTATTTTTACTATTCAGAATATTAAAATTATTGGTAAATAAGCTAAGGGGTGACTTATATATGACGAACACTTATTTGAATTATATTGATGGAGAATGGGTATCTGCTCAATCAGGTGAGGTATATTCAAGTATTAGCCCTTCAAATTCTAGTATTGTACTCGGTTATTTCCAAAATTCTGATGAGAGAGATATAGAGAAAGCGGTAGAAGTTGCTGAGAATGCTTTTAAAACGTGGTCAAAAGTAGCTGCACCTGAACGTGGGGAAGTTTTATTTAAATTAATAAACTTACTGGAAGAACAAAAAGAAGAACTTGCTTCAATCATTACAAAAGAAGTAGGGAAAACATATAAAAATTCACTTGGCGAAGTTCTGAAGACAGTTGAAGCTATGAAACAATTTAGTGGTGAAGCAACACGCTTAACGGGTGAAACGATTCCATCTTATGATCCTAATATTTTTGGTTATACGGTGAAAGAACCTATAGGTGTTGTTGGAGTAATTGCACCATATAACTTTCCACTTGGAATTGGAATATGGAAAATTGCACCTGCAATTATAGCCGGAAATACAGTAATTTTTAAGCCGGCAAGTAATACTTCGTTAATTAGTGTAAAAATTGTAGAGTTATTTGAAAAAGCGGGTGTCCCAAAGGGTGTTATTAATATGGTAACAGGCCCTGGTGGTGTTATAGGGCCTGCAATTGGTAACCACCCAAAAATAAAAGCAGTATCTTTTACTGGCTCAACTGAAGTAGGTTTAGCGTTAGGAAGAAATGTAACAAACCGTGGAGGCAAAATGCAAGCTGAAATGGGTGGGAAAAATGCATCTATTATTCTTGAAGATGTAGATTTAGATGAAGTTATAAAAAATGTAGTAATTAGTGGTTTTTTCGATAATGGACAGCGTTGTACAGGTACAAGTAGATTAATAGTTCCAAGAAGCATTTCTAAAAATGTGATTAGTAAGTTAGTAGAATCTGCCCAATCGTTGAATATAGGTGACGGCTTTGATGACAAGTCAGATAATGGTCCTATTATCGATGAAAATCAGATGAACTTGTATTTAGAACATATAAAACAAGCCATTGAGGATGGTGCAGTATTAGAATGTGGCGGGAAAAGGTTAACTGATGAAGGTAGAGATAAGGGCTTTTTTGTTGCACCAACGGTTTTTAGTAATGTTAATAGAGAGATGCGAATTTTTAGGGAAGAGATCTTTGCTCCAGTAATTGCAGTCATCGAAGTTGACTCCTATGAAGAAGCTTTAGAGGTAGCAAATGATAGTGAATTTGGATTATCTTCTACAATTTATACGAAAGATTTAGCAAAAGCTATGCACTTTGTAAAGCATATTGAAACGGGTGTTACTCATGTAAACATCCCATCGAACTATTTTGAAAACCAGTATCCTTTTGGTGGAAAAAAAGCTTCTAGTTTAGGACCACGAGAACAAGGCTCAACTGCACTCGATTTTTGGACTGAAATTAAGACAGTTTATATTAAGGCATAGGAGGACACTTATTTGGCAACTGTCGGAGTAATTGGTTGTGGGTTAATGGGAAGCGGGATTGTTAAAAACTTAATTAAGAATAATCATGAAGTAGTGATCTATGACATTAATGATGACGCCGTAAACAATTTAATTAACTATGGTGCAATGGCAGCTAAAAAACCTGAAGTTTTAGCCAGTCAAGTTGACTATTTAATATTATCCTTAACTTCATCTGAAGTAATAAAGAAGATTTTACTAGATAAGGATACAGGTGCTCTTTACAGAATGAAAAAAGGATCATTCATATTAGACATGAGTACAAACGATGTTGGAATTACGAGGGAAATTTATCAAACCGCTAAAGAATACAATGTTGAATTTTATGATTGTCCATTGAGTGGAGGACCAGAAGGAGCAAATAATGGAACGCTTACTGTAATGGTAGGTGGAAATAAAGAGCGTTTTTCCAATATACTACCGATTCTACAGGATATAGGAAAACATATTGAGTATTTAGGAGAAAGTGGTGCTGGCCAAGTAGTTAAACTTTGCCATAACATGGTGGTTGCTGGCGTAATAACACTTTTGAGTGAAGCATTTTTGACTGCTGAACAGGCAGGAGTATCAAAGAATAAACTTGCTTCTATCCTACAAAAGGGTAGCGGTCAAACAAGAGCTATGGATGTGTTTGGTGTAAATATATTGGATCAAACATTTGATAATGTGAAATTCTCTTTAACAAATATGAGAAAAGATATACATCTATATCGAAAGTTAGCAGAAGACCACAAAATTTCTACATTTGTTAGCGAAATGAGTCATCAACTTTATCAACTAGGAATAAATAAAGGTAAAGGAAGTTTAGACTCATCTGCTATTTATGAAGTACTAGTAGAAATGATGCAGATAAAAGAATAACCAAGTACTTATGGTTCTTAACTTTTAAAGGGGGGAATGAGATGCAGGAATTGTTTGATTGTTTAGATGAGATTTATAACGAAATTGTGGAAGTACGCAGATATCTACATCAACATCCAGAACTGTCATTTAAAGAAGTGAAAACTGCTGAATATATTGCAAATTTTCATCGAAAATTAGGACATACCACAAAAACTAAAGTTGGTGGTAATGGAGTAGTTGCATATTTAGAAGGTGCTCATTCTGGTCCAACAATCGCATTGCGTGCGGATTTTGATGCACTTCCTATATTCGAGCAAACTGATTTGCCATATAAATCGCAAAATGACGGAGTGATGCATGCTTGTGGTCATGACGGACATACGGCAATTTTGTTAGGACTAGCAAAGGTGTTAAATAAATTCAAATCAGAACTACATGGAACTGTGGTATTCATCCACCAACATGCTGAAGAATTACCTCCTGGTGGTGCCATTACAATGATTGAAGATGGTTGTTTAGATGGTGTAGATGTAATTTTTGGTACGCACTTACAAGCTCAAATGCCACTAGGTGAAATAGGTTATAGAACTGGTGCATTACAAGCAGCACCCGATCAGTTTAATATTCGTATTCAAGGGCGTGGAGGACATGGAGCTTATCCACATCAAACGATTGATAGCATTGCTGTAGGTAGTCAATTGATTAGCAATTTACAGCAAATTATTAGTAGAAAAGTTGATCCTTTAGATGCTGCTGTATTATCAGTGACATCCTTTGTTGCAGAAAATCCATACAATGTTATTGCAGACTCTGCAGAGTTGATTGGTACTGTTAGGACATTTAAAGAGGAAACTCGTACATTTATTGAACAAGAGATGGATAGAGTGATTAGTGGAACTTGCTCAACATTTGGTGCAAATTATGAGTTCAAATATACCCGAGGTTATCCAACTCTAATTAATCATAAAGAAGAAACAGAGTTTATTAGAGATATTGCTAGAAAGGTGCCAAGTGTAGTAGCAGTGAAGGAAACGGAACCTGTCATGGGTGGTGAAGATTACGCCTATTATTTACAACACGTGAAAGGAACTTTCTTCTTTACCGGTGCACAAAACCCTAACTGGAAAGATTCTTATCCACATCATCACCCTAGATTTGACATAGATGAGCGTGCATTATTAATAGCAGCGAAAATACTTGGTATGGCAACTTTAGAATATATGAAAAACCATGCAAAAGAGTTACAAGTCTAGTCATTAACAAATTTTTATAAGGGGGAAATGTTATGGAGGGGAAAGCACTCGGTTTATGGAAAGATTGGCGTCTACATCTAGTAGTTTTAGCAATCGTGTTGGTTACAGAATTTATTGGGCAACATCGAATTCCAGTTGGTGTAGGAATCATATTATTACTTCCAATGTTATATGCAGTTATCATCGGAATTGCAATTTATTTTACGCCAATAGTTACAAAAAAACAGTCTCATAATGCAGAGACACTAGTGTATATTACTCTTACCTTACTAATTGCAAAGTTTGGTGTGCAAGCAGGACCAGCTCTTCCACAACTTATTGAAGCTGGCCCCGCACTACTCTTACAAGAACTAGGGAATTTAGGAACTATACTTCTTGCACTTCCGATAGCAGTATTTCTAGGATTAAAAAGGGAATCAGTTGGGATGACCCACTCAATTGGAAGGGAACCAAACTTAGCATTAATTACAGATAAATTTGGTCTCTCTTCCCCAGAAGGTCGCGGAGTAATGGCTATGTATATTTTTGGTACTGTGTTTGGGTCAATTTTTTTAGGTTTAATTTCAGGGTTCTTAGCAACAGCAACACCGCTTCATCCATATTCATTTGCGATGGCTACAGGTGTAGGTAGTGGGAGTATGGCAGCCGCATCACTAGGACCTTTAGTTGCAGCATTTCCAGATATGGCTGACACAATTACAGCGTTTTCGGGAGCTAGTAACTTGTTAACATCAGTCACTGGGTTATATGCAAGTATTTTTATTGGACTACCATTAACAGAAAAATTATATAAAGTTTTATCTAAACGAAGAAATAAAAACGGAACTGAAACTGAAATTGTGAATAACTCCCAAAATATAACAGAAACAGAAAAACAAAACGAAGATAGAAAATCTAAGGTGGTGAAATAATCAATGTTAAAAAATATTCAGGAATGGATCTTATTGTTTATTATTGTAGCTTCTTTGGTTGTTTTGGGAAACTGGGTTGGTTATGATGTAATGCCCCTTGATGCAATTCCAGGAATATTGGTATTAGTAGGTGTAAGTATGATAGGATTGATTATTCATAAAGCTATACCTTATAAAGGAATACCCAGTATTGCATACATTGGTATTTTGGCATTTATAATAACAATTCCGGGTGTTCCGGGACAAGAGCAAATTGTCGAGTGGACAACTAAAGTGAATTTATTGGCAATTGCTACACCAATTTTAGCTTATGCAGGTATTTCAATTGGAAGGTCTTGGACTGATTTTGCCAAATTAGGATGGAGAACTATTATTATTGGTATGTTCGTGTTACTTGGAACGTACCTTGGTTCAGCAATAATAGCTGAAATTATTCTACGTATTCAAGGAATCATTTAAAAAGGTAAAAGGGATTAGGAGTATTTACACCTAGTCCCTTTATAGTATTTACTATTATTGAAGTTTCCCTCTAGCTAATATCGGAATTTCCTCAACTACTTGATCACCAGAAACAAGATAGGCGACATCGTATAAATTACTAACCGGACATATATGGTTTGGAATGACTTCCACCTTTTCGCCAATCGATATTTCGTTTCTAAATTTTTCATTATAGATGATGGCATGCTCATCATACATGTGATTAATAAATACCCCACCAGAACGTTTAATATACCCCATTCCTGTAGTTGCACAGATCCCCTCACTACGTGTCTGCATCGTTAACCCCTTCGCTCCAACATCCATAATCACTCGTTCATGAGTTGGCTTACTAATGACAGTAGTTAAAATACTTGCAGCGCATCGAGAATAAGTACCAATTGCATTCCCTTGGGATACATCCATAAGGATATAAGTTCCTACACGAAGCTCTGTAATTCCTTCCATCACCTCAAAACCAAACATAAAGGGAGGAGTAGAGCCAATACTAATTGTTTCTAGTTTACAACCTAACTCTTCTGCTAATCTAGCAAAATGTAGGGTACGACCTTGAGCTAAGTTATAGCGAACACGGCAGTCTTCTACATCTTTTGCTTTATAAGTATGTCCATCATGAGAGAAGATTCCTTTTAAATTCACGTGCGAACAATTCATAATATACTTCACTAACTCGATATAATCTTTTTCTTCAATTACACCTGAACGGTTTTCGCCAACCTCAATTTCTATTAAAACTTGTGCAGGGTTGTTACTGTCGGTAAATACTCTTTCAATCATTTGAATTTGCTCAATGCTGTCCACGCCAAATGAAATATCAATGGTTTGAGCTAACTTTTTAATACGATTCAATTTTTGTTCACCAACGATCTCATTTGCAATAAAAATATCGGTTAATCCATTTTCAGCCATTACTTCTGCTTCGCCAACCTTTGCTACTGCAATTCCTTTCGCACCTGCCTGAACTTGTAATTTTGCAAGAGCGGGCATTTTATGTGTTTTCGTATGTGGACGAAGGTTTACGTTATGTTTATTTGCAAAGGATTGCATATGGTTAATGTTACCGAGCATAATCTCTCGATCAATTAGTAAACTTGGTGTATCTAAATCTTTCACATGCATAGTTATCGCTCCTTAACTTAATAGATCTAATTTTAAGGGTAAGTATTTCAATGGGGATGAAGGACACCTTGTCCGGAAAATCGTATTGAGATGTCCTTCATCAGTGTTATGAAGTACAACTGGCCTAGAAAATCTCCAGGAGGTGTCCTTCATCAGTAATATGAAGGACACCTGAGCAAGAAAATCGCTGAGCGATGTCCTTCATCGGTGTTATGAAGGACAACTGGGCAAGAAAATCGCTGAAAGATGTCCTTCATCGATGGTATGAAGGACAACTGGGCAAGAAAATCGCAAGGAGATGTCCTTCATCGATGGTATGAAGGACAACTGGGCAAGAAAATCGCTGAAAGATGTCCTTCATCGGTGTTATGAAGTACAACTGAGCAAGAAAATCGCTGAAAGATGTCCTTCATCAGTGTTATGAAGGACAACATGGCCGGAAAATCACCGCAAGATGTCCTTCATCGGGTCCAAGGAATTGCATGTGCACCAGAAAAATCGCCAAATGTTGGCTGTAATCCAAATTTAGACAGTCAGTATCAATGAACTTCAGCATGCTATTGCAAGCCTTCATCCCCATAAATCAGATGACCATATAAAATTTGAGAATCTAGTTACTCTTAATCCCAGCCCCACATAAAGGGAATACTACTTTCTGTTCCTTTAACTCTGGGTATTTGTCTATAAATCTTAAATAGGCTGCATAGTTAACAGCAGAAGTGATTTCAACATAGATCCCTTTTAATGCTAAAGCTTTTCTTGCCTGAATAATTTCATCATCTGCAACAACGATAAGATCTCCACCAGTTGCGCGAACCGCTTTTAAAATTTCAGATCCTCTTGCAGGGGCAGCAATCGCAATCCCTTCTGCGAGTGTACCAGCATTCTCAACCGGTTCAACTACATCTTTACCTGCCTCAAATGCTTGATATATTGGTGCACAACCACTTGCTTGCACCGCTAGAATTTTTGGCATCTTGTCGATATACCCAGCTTCTTTTAGCTCTTGTATCGCAATATAAGCTCCAATGAGTAGAGTTCCATTACCTACAGGGAGGATTAAAGCCTCTGGTAATTGACCATTCATTTGTTCGTAAATTTCATATACATATGTTTTTGTACCTTCCCAAAAGAGAGGATTATAGATATGACTTGCATAAAACAGGTTCGTTTCTTCTACCATTACAATCGCAGCGTTTGCAACATCTTCTCTCGTTCCAGGTACTTTATGAATAACTGCACCATGTGCTTCAATTTGCTTGATTTTTTTATCGGATGTTGATTCGGCAACGAAAATATCAGTTTTGATTCCTGCTCTCGCACCGTATGCTGCAATAGAGGAACCTGCATTGCCGCTACTATCGGCTACAACTCTATCTACTCCTAATTTTTTCGCCATCGCAATTAGAACAGCTGCACCGCGGTCTTTGAAGGATAAAGTCGGCATATAGTATTCAGCCTTAGCGTATAGATTGTCAGAGACCTTCACGAGTGGGGTGTCTCCTTCACCCATAGTTATGTCTTGCCAAACATCATTCTCGTCAAAAGGTAACACGTCGATATATTTCCAAAGAGAGTGATTTCTAGCAATTGATGTTTTAGAAAAGTCTATTGGTTTTTTATCAAATTCAAAGTTCAATAGACCACCACATTCACATTTCCATTTAAGACTGTCTAAAGGATAGTTCGTTTTACAATCAACACAGATATAGTTCATGGATAGATCACACCTCTTCATCTTTGTATGCTATTGCATCTAGCTCAATTTCAAAACCGAAATGTAATTCCTTCGTTGGGACAATGGAACGTGCTGGTTTATGCTCACCAAAATAATGTTTATAAACTTCATTAACCGTGTCCCAATGGGTTATATCTGAAATATATAAAGTAACTTTCATAACATTCTCTTTTGAAGCATCTGCAGCTTCTAATACAGTGCTTAAATTCGCTAATACTTGCTTTGTTTGGGCAATAATATCACCATTGCATTTTTCGCCTGTCAGTGGGTCTACAGGTAGTTGACCTGAAATAAATATAAAGTTTCCTTTTTGAGTTGCAGGAGAATAATGACCTGCGTTTGGTTTTGCACCATCAATCGTAATAAGTTTCATCCCAATCCTCCTGGA
>Ga0182742_1001716_pt1 | contig 26738 bp, 24 predicted proteins | sample eDN5th37CBELigMG_FD_128880 | JGI IMG/M metagenome (GOLD analysis project Ga0182742, IMG submission 128880) | Enriched Miracle-Growth compost microbial communities from Emeryville, California, USA - eDNA 5th pass 37_C BE-Lig MG (version 2)... ...
CGGGGTGGCGGAACTGGCAGACGCACAGGACTTAAAATCCTGCGGTAGGTGACTACCGTACCGGTTCGATTCCGGTCCTCGGCACCAAGGATTTTTACGAAGTAAAATATCCAAAGCTTTTTGCAAAGCAAAATAGGTTTCATTTTTTACGAAGTAAAATATCCAACGATAAATTGCAAAGCAAAATAGGATTCAATAAATTATGAAGTAAATTTCTTATATGCGCCCGTAGCTCAATTGGATAGAGCGTCTGACTACGGATCAGAAGGTTATGGGTTCGACTCCTTTCGGGCGCGCCATTTCTATTAATATTTGTTTGGGGCCTTAGCTCAGCTGGGAGAGCGCCTGCCTTGCACGCAGGAGGTCAGCGGTTCGATCCCGCTAGGCTCCACTTAGATTTTTTCACGGAACGAAAGTGCAGTGAAAATAATCTTCATTAATTCACGGAACGAAAGTGCAGTGAATAAAATCTTCATTAAATTAACTTTGGCGGTGTAGCTCAGCTGGCTAGAGCGTACGGTTCATACCCGTGAGGTCGGGGGTTCGATCCCCTCCGCCGCTACCATAATAACTTATACTTTTGGAGGTATACCCAAGTCTGGCTGAAGGGATCGGTCTTGAAAACCGACAGGCGGGTCAAACCGCGCGGGGGTTCGAATCCCTCTACCTCCTCCATCTTTAAATAATATTTATTTTTCAAGTAAGACACTTTAAAAAAACTCTGGTCCCGTGGTGTAGCGGTTAACATGCCTGCCTGTCACGCAGGAGATCGCCGGTTCGATCCCGGTCGGGACCGCCATCTATACATAATTGAATAGTATTATGGCTCAGTAGCTCAGTCGGTAGAGCACGATGAGTAAGCTTCAAGGAATTAACATCCAGCGTACCGATTGAAAATCGGGACGAAGGACGAAATAAGATTTTATCTAGGGTAATTATAATAATTATGGCTCAGTAGCTCAGTCGGTAGAGCAAAGGACTGAAAATCCTTGTGTCGGCGGTTCGATTCCGTCCTGAGCCATCTTCTTTTGAAGGGGTATAGTTTAAAGGTAGAACGAAGGTCTCCAAAACCTTTGGTGTGGGTTCAATTCCTACTACCCCTGTCAAATCACATGGCGGTTGTGGCGAAGTGGTTAACGCATCGGATTGTGGTTCCGACATTCGTGGGTTCGATTCCCATCAGTCGCCCCAATATTTACAATTTCTTCTTTGGGCTATAGCCAAGCGGTAAGGCAACGGACTTTGACTCCGTCATGCGTTGGTTCGAATCCAGCTAGCCCAGTTTGAAAAGCGGAGGAAGCTTTCGAAGCTAGATAAGAATACTTGATGCGGGTGTAGTTTAATGGTAAAACCTCAGCCTTCCAAGCTGATGTCGTGAGTTCGATTCTCATCACCCGCTCCATAAATACATATAACTTTGTTTCCAACACTAGAGTTGTTTCCAATGAAGCAGTCCTAGTGTTTTTTATTTTTTTTAGATGTTATTATCATAAAGAAAGGATAGATGCATAGCATCTATCCTTTTACCAATCTTGTGTATTTTCAAGTAAATGATCAATTTCAATTGTTGTGATGAATGAGAATCCTTCATCTTCAGTAAGGTCTCGAGTGGATTCTAACAATTCATCGATATCAGCTTTAATTAATCGCATAGTTATTTTCTCCTCTCGTGTATGTACGTTATTAAACATACCCTATTTCCTGGTCTACTAAACTTTTCGATGCAACGTTCTTCTTTATGGGGGTAAGAATAAAGAAATTATTAATTTGTTTCCCTTATCATGTTATGAATAAAATATGACCAAACTATTACTTAGCTATTAATAAATTAGGAAGAATCTTATTTTTAGTTGAAAAAAAGTTATAAATACATTTAAATTAAGGTCGAGAGATGTAGGGGGAGTTGAAATAAATGAACGTTTTAGTAATAGAAGATAATGAGAGTGTATGCTCAATGATTGATATGTTTTTTTCTAAAGAGGGAATCAAAGGAACATATATCCATGATGGTTTAGAAGGCTTTAACACATTTAAATCAGGTGAATGGGACTTGGTTATTATTGACTGGATGCTTCCGAGTATGGATGGTGTTATGATATGCCGAAAAATCCGAGAAGAGGGCTATTCGGTTCCTATCATTATGTTAACAGCAAAGGATACAGAATCAGACCAAGTGCTCGGGCTTGAAATGGGAGCGGATGATTATGTAACGAAACCTTTCAGTCCACTTGCTTTAATGGCAAGAATTAAGGCCATTAGTCGTCGGATGCAAAGTAATGATCTAGTAAAAGTCGATAAAGGGATGCTACAAACAAAACATTTTAAAATCAGTAAAGATACAAGAGAAGTATTTTTAGATGATCAGCAAGTGTTAAATTTAACACCAAAGGAATTCGAACTTCTTTACTACTTCGCGCAGCATCCAAAGCAGGTCTTTACAAGGGAACAGCTTCTAGAAAGAGTTTGGGGCTACCAATTTTATGGCGATGAGCGAACAGTAGATGTTCATATTAAAAGATTAAGAAAAAAGATAGGAACCGATTCACAGCCATTCTTCCATACGGTTTGGGGGGTAGGCTACAAGTTCGATGAAGTGGTGCAGGGAAATGAAAATTAAATATTTGTACCAACAGCTTATAAGTCACATAAGTGTGCTAGTAGTTGCTTTTTTAATATTAAGCTTAGTGTTCTCTCATTACGTAGAGGGGCTAGTGTATAAAAATAAGGTGGATGAACTTGAATCATACGGTGAAAATATCTTGCGTGACATTACAGAGAGGAATCTTTCCTCCGACCGAATTGTAAATGAATATATGACCGTATTAGGTGGACGGAATATTAGCTTCTCTATCTTTGATGAGAAAGGATCAGTTATATTTCCTGCCGATAAGCACGGGGGAGATTTAAGGTTAGTGGATGAAGTACTTGAACAAATTTCGAGCGGAGAGACTCTAATTGTTAAAAATAGGACGAAACGCTCGAATCAGGAAGTAACGCTTGTTGCTATTCCTTATATAGTAAATGGACAATTAGCAGGAGGAATCTTGCTTACTGCACCAATTAGCGGTTCAAGGGAAATGATCAGTCAAATTAACCAATATTTATTTTATACCGTTCTCATCGCTTTAGTGGTTGCTGTTTTACTAAGCTTAATTTTATCAAGAATACATGTTCATCGAATTAAACGAATTCAAGCGGCAACATCTTCCGTTGCTGCAGGAAATTACACAGTAAAGCTACCTTCTTCAACATTTGACGAAATTGGGGAACTTGCCGAGGACTTTAATTCAATGGTGATGCGATTAAATGCCTCGAAGGAAGAAATTGAAAGCTTGGAAAACCGCCGTCGTAATTTTATGTCAGATGTATCACATGAACTTCGAACACCGCTTACAACGATCAGCGGAGTAATTGAAGGGCTAAAAAATAATATGATTGCAGAAGAAGAAAAAGAGAAAGGAATTCAATTAGTAAGCAAAGAGACCAAGCGCCTTATTCGCCTGGTCAATGAAAATCTAGATTATGATAAAATCCGATCAAATCAGATCAAGCTTACTAAAGAAGAGATTCCATTGGATGAGTTATTTGAAATTATTCAGGAACAATTATCTCTGCAAGCGGAAGAAAAAGGGAACTCTATCCAAATAGAGGTAGAAGAGGGTACATCCATTTTTGCGGATTATGACCGTCTTGTACAAATTCTCATAAATATCACCAAAAATAGCATTCAATTTACTTCAAATGGAAGTATCTATTTGCGAGGGAAGAATGGAATAAGGGAAACGATCATTGAAATTCAAGATACAGGAATTGGAATTGATCCGATGGAGATTGAAAAAATATGGCATCGTTTTTATAAAGCTGAAATCTCGCGTACATCAAATCCATTTGGTGAGTTCGGGTTAGGCTTGTCCATTGTCAAACAGCTCGTACAGCTTCACAATGGAAAAATTGAAGTTACAAGTGAAAAAGGAAAAGGAACAATATTTACGATTCGTTTTCCTGCTGAATGATCCTAGCAAGAAATAAGCCGCATGAGCGGCTTATTTTTTTTTGGCTAAATAATCAAAATCTTTCCCTATTATTTCTAACTCTATTAAAGGTTTGTTAATTATTTGTTCATAAATGGGGTCTATGATGTAAATATGAAGCAAGACATAAAGGAGGAGCTTAGAATGAGTGATTTTAATCAATATCCATCACAATTAGAAACTTCGCAAGAATATCATACAGAACCTGTTAAGAAGAAAAAGAAAGGAAGGAAGGTACAAAGCTTTTTATCAATGGTAACCGCTGGGGTTGTTGGCTCTATGCTTACCATCGTAGCGATTCCTAATATTGACACTTTACAAAACCTCTCTGAAAAGATCAGTGGAGTGACTGGAGAGCAAAATTCCGCTATTTCTAGCTCAAATGAAAATAATGAGGCAGCAGCTGTAGTGACAACAGCTGCAACTACTACTAAAGATTCTAATGATATTGCGGTTGCAGATATGGTTGAGGCATCCTCAAAAGCGATTGTAGGGATTGTCAACTTACAAGAGCAAACTAGTCGTTATTCTACTGACACATCAGCTGTTGAGGCTGGATCAGGATCAGGTGTCATTTTTAAAGTAACAGGTAATGAGGCTTATATTGTTACAAACAATCATGTAATCGAAGGGGCAAGTGAAATTGAGGTTTCACTCTATAACGGAGAAAAAGCTAGTGCACAACTTATTGGAGCAGATGCTCTAACTGATTTAGCTGTATTAAAAATTGATTCCAAAGATGTAGAAGGCACACTTGAATTCGGAGATTCTTCCACATTGCGTGCTGGAGAAGAGGTACTTGCCATTGGAAATCCACTCGGTCTTGAATTTTCACGTACGGTAACTCAAGGGATTGTAAGTGCAACGGATCGGACGATTGCTGTTACGACTTCTGCAGGAGAATGGGAGCTGAATGTTATCCAGACGGATGCAGCCATTAATCCTGGAAATAGTGGGGGTGCTTTACTAAATTCAAGTGGGCAGGTGATCGGAATTAACTCACTTAAGATCTCAGAGGATGGAGTTGAGGGATTAGGATTCGCGATTCCAAGTAATGACGTCGTACCAATCGTAAATCAACTCATTGAATCAGGACAAATTTCACGTCCATATATGGGTGTTAGCTTAGCAGGCCTAGAGGAACTTCCGCAAATGTATCTTCAGGAAGTGCCAGAAACAGTAACAGAAGGTGCTATGGTGATGCAAATCGATTCTAGCTCAGCTGCTGCAAAAGCGGGTCTAGCAGTAGGTGATGTTATCGTTAGTATCGATGATGTGAAGGTAACCAATTCAAATGATTTACGTAAATATTTATACAATGACTTATCTGTGGGAGATGAAATAACTTTAAAGGTCTATAGCAAAGGACAAGAAAAAACGGTCACGATGACTTTAACAGGTCAGCAAGCGACAAGTTAATCAAATCTATGGAGGAATTATATATGAACGATAAAAACAAGATATTAAAGAAACTGCGTATGCAATCTTACTTGAAGGGAGGTGAATTCATTTGAACAAGGCGGTAAAAAGGACGATAATTGTAGCGCCTATCGTCGTTCTAGCGATTGTTATAGTTAGTATGTTTAGTATACCTACCATGACTGTTCAAGCTCAGGGATTTCATGGAATGAAAGGTGGAGGCGTTCATGGTTTTCATGAAAGAGGTATAATGGTGAGCCACTCCTTCTTCGTATTACCATTCTTACTAGGTGTATTGGCAAAGGCTGGCTTAGTGATAGCTGGTTGGATGCTGTGGGTCCGTGGAAAGAGCAATGGAATGAAACTGACTGGTGGAATCTTACTTGCACTAGGGATACTAGCTTTATTACCTGCTATTCTAGCCATTCCACTTCTAATATTATTAGGTTACTTACTTTATAAGGGTGCAGTAAAGAAAGACACATATGTTCAGGAATTAATGACGGGAGTAGAGCTAGTGGTACCATCCTATACAAATAGAGATTACCTTGATGAGTGGGAAAACAAAGTACGTAGGGAGGAAAAGTAAAAATGGGGATTTTCAAACGAATAAAAGATATCGCAACAGCAGATTTTAATGACGCATTGGATAAATTAGAGGATCCAATTAGTATGCTTAAGCAATATTTAAGGGAGCTTGAGGGAGAGATAGGAAAGGCACAAAAGGCTCTCGCTCAGCAGTTGTATATTGAAAAGAAGTTTGAAGCAGTCATCGAATCAACGATAGACAGAGTCCAAAAAAGAGCAAGGCAAGCAGAGTTAGCCGTTGAAAGAGGCGAAGATCAGATTGCTAGACTAGCGATAGAGGACAAGCTTCAGCAAGAGAAAAAATTAAGATTGTATGAAGGACAGTACCATACCATTAAAAATCAAACGAATTTATTGTACGACGAACTCGATAAACTTAAAGAAAAATACGACGAATTACAGGATCGAAAACTTCTGCTCGTTTCTAGAATGACAGCGGCAAAGGTATCAAACGATATCTCTCAAGTCCTTGCTTCCATTAATCCGGACCGAGCCGTCAAGGGGTTCATAAGAGTAGAGGAAGAGATACTAAAACTTGAAGCAAAGTCACAAGCAAATCAATATTTCACAAAAGCGAATGCGGGAAGAATTGAGAGTGTTCTTGAAACATATTCACATGAAGATGTAGAGAAGGAATTGGAAAAGCTAAAATCTTCAAGACTAGAAACGGTATAATATGGGAGACGGAGACGAGCAAATCGTCTCTTTTTCTTTTTCATATCTCTTTCATTGCTTGTTAATAGTTTTGTCACATTTACAGGTTAGTATAGAGGAAGAGAAAACAAAGGAGAGGACAATCACATTATGAAGGAAAAATTACTTAGGAAGAAATTAGTCATAACAATAGTAACAGCACTAATTGGACTAGCTATTATCGCTGGTATTCTCTTATCAACAAAAGACAGTGTAATAGCAAAAGTAGGAGATGCGTCCATTTCAGAAGATGAACTACAACAGACATTGTTAGATCAGTATGGAGCAGATGCACTTGATGTGTTAATTACAAACAAATTAATAGAGCTTGAAGCGGATAAACAAAAGATTACGGTTTCTGATGAAGAAGTTGACGAGGAACTTGCTACATTGGCTGAATCATATGGCGGTGAAACTGCTCTTGAAGAGGCAGTTGTAGCAAGTGGATCAACAATGGACGATGTACGAGACGATATTATCAGTTATATTAAAACAGAAAAATTGCTTGAGCCAAGAATTGAAATTACAGATGAAGAGTTACAAACGTATTTTGATGAAAATAAAGATACTTTTGCTACAGCTGAACAAGTACAAGCAAGCCATATTTTAGTAGCTGACGAAGCAACTGCTAACGAAGTCAAGAGTAAGCTAGATGCTGGGGAAGACTTTAGCGAATTGGCAAAAGAATATTCTACAGATACAACTACAGCAGAATCTGGTGGGGATTTAGGTTACTTTAGTAGTGGTGATATGGTAGCGGAGTTTGAAGAGGTTGCATTTGCACTCGGTGTGGATGAGATTAGTGCTCCTGTAAAAACCGACTATGGTTACCATATCATTAAAGTGGTTGATCATCAGGAAGCGAAGGAAGCAAATTTCGAAGATAGTAAGGAAGAGATCTCAGACACTTTAATGAATGATAAGATGTCAACAGAATATACTGTATGGTTAGAAGAGCTTAAAGAAGAGTATGAAATTACTAACTATCTAGAAGCATAAAAGAACCCTCGATTGAGAAATCAATCGAGGGTTCTTCATATTAGAAACTAACTGATTGCTTAGAAATCATTTCTTCTGATGTGTTTGGGACAGCTGGAAGTGGGGTATCAATTAAAGAATGCTTTGTGACATTCTTTGAAACCTCTACATATTTCATATGATGTTCTTCCATTTCAATAATTTTGAAGGTGTAGTTTTCAAGTGTTATTTCGTCGCCTTCTCTTGCCTCATAATTCTCAGTTAAGATCCAACCACCAATTGTATCCACATCTTCATCATCAATATTTAATCCTAATAGATCATTTACTTCGCTTACAAGCATTTTTGCATCAATAATATAGTGATCTTCCTGAAGCTTTCGTATCATTGGAATTTCATCCATATCAAACTCATCACGAATTTCACCAACAATTTCTTCTATTATGTCTTCCACGGTAACGAGACCAGAAGTACCGCCATATTCATCCATAAGAATGGCCATATGGATCCGTTCCTTTTGCATTTTAACTAACAAGTCATGAATAGGAACCGTATCTATAACGCGGATAATAGGTCTTGTATAAATTTCAAGTGTCTTCGTTAAGAGTGTTCGGTTTTGGATCAGCTCTGTCATGATTTCTTTTATATTTACCATTCCTATAATATGGTCCTTGTCACCATCTATGATAGGGTAACGAGTAAACTTTTCTTCATTAACAACTTGAAGAAATTCCTCTAACGTATTGTCCTTTGATAGGGTAATGATTTCACGTCTAGGAACCATAATTTCCTTGGCAATTCGGTTATCGAATTCAAATATTTTGTTTACATATTTAAACTCTGATTGGTTTATCTCACCACTTTTATAGCTCTCAGAAAGTATTAATCGCAGTTCTTCTTCAGAATGTGCTAAGTCATTTATGGAAGCAGGTTTTAGCCCAAATATTTTTGTTAATATTTTCGTTGTTCCATTCAGTACAAATATAAAAGGGAACATTAGCCGGTAAAACCAGATCAGTGGACGCGCAGTAAACAGCGTCATTTTCTCTGCTTTTTGCAGTGCCATCGTTTTTGGAGCTATTTTTCCAAATAGCACATGAAGGAATGTAATTGCTAAGAACCCTATTCCGAAAGAAAGGAAAGATACGATTGCCTCTGTTCCGTTCATTTGCTGGAAAATAGGTCGCAATACGATTTCAATCGGTTCAATGGCTAACCAACCTAGACCTAGTGTTGTCATTGTGATACCAAGTTGGCAAGCAGACAAATAATTGTCTAGATTAGCATTAACCCTTTTGGCAGAAATAGCACCTCTTTTTCCTTCCTCAATGAGTTGGTCGAGTCGTGAGTCTCGTACCTTTACAATAGCATATTCCGAAACCACAAAAAATGCCGTCAAAGCAATTAAAATGGCTATTAAAACCAAGTTTAATATGTCCAATAAGTTTCCTTATCTCGCTTTATAAACGAGTAAGGAGTCACCTCCCAGTTAATTCGAAAATTTTACTAACCTTTGAAACTCGGGTAAAAACTTCATCAGCCATTCGCTCTCCACTGTTAACTCTTCTGAGAGCACTTTCGTTTGCTGACCATCTAGATTTTCAATTAATGGGATGAGTACAGAAATATCGTGCTGTAGCTGCTTCATTTGTTGACCAATGGAGTGAATATGCTTTTCCATTTCTACCTGTTTCACTTCTTTTTGCTTTTTCATTTCTAGTTTTCTCTTAATCTCTTCTAAAGGGATGTGCATTTCTTTACATGCTTCAATGAATTGTAGTGCTTCTAGAGCTTCATCATTGTAAAGTCTGTAATTCCCCTTTGAACGATCAGCGTGCAGTAACCCTAAGTTTGTGTAATAGTCAATCGTTCTTCTTGAAACTTTTGCAATTGAAGCTAGCTCTCCAATTCGGTAAAATGCCCCATTGTACCACCTCTGCTTATGAATTCTTCAATATTAAATAATTATAATTATACGAAAGGAAAAACTGTACAGTCAAACGTTACGGTTAGATAAAAATTGGTATTATCCATATTTTATGATGATTTTAGTGTAATATGAAGGTATAAAGATGAATTGTTAGAAAAATGAAAAAAAACCTCTTTACTCAGAGGCTTAGGTATGTGATGGTATAGGCATGGTCATTCTAAAAATGGTTTTTTCTTTACTTGATTCACATATTAGACGACCTTTATGTTTTTCAATGATTTCTCTACATACGAAAAGTCCAAGGCCAGTTCCGAGTGTTTTAGTAGTAACAAATGGCTCGAAAATGGATTTTAACATTTGGTCTGGAATCATCGGTCCGTTATTTGAGATTTCAATAACAACATGCTTATTGTGTGAAAGAGAACTAATGATCTCGATTGTTGGGTCTTCACGGTATTGTGTTAACACATCAATTGCATTAAATATAATATTGATTAGAACCTGTCTAATTTCATCCACATATCCGAATAAATGAACATGGTCAAAAGTTTCTCTGATAACCTTTACTTTTGAGTCGAGTATGCTTGGATATAAGAATATGAGTACTTCATCAATAAGTTCATTTAATGAAAATGAACTTTTTTCTTTACCAATGAGTTCTTTCTTCGAGAGAAGTAAGAATTGAGAAATACGGAAGTTTAACTGTTCTAATTCACTTGAAATAATATCTAAGTATTTAATTGATGGGTCTTCGGCTTTTAATAATTGAATAAAACCTTGAACCGAAGTTAAGGGGTTTCTGAATTCATGAATAAAACTTGAGGTCATTTGTCCAAGTAGTGTTAACCTATCCTTATGTGTAGAATCGATAAATTGCGTCTTTTCTTCAATTATTTTATTTTTCTCTTCTGTAAAGTAAGAAACAGAGTATAGCAGAAACTTATCGAAGAATGAATCAATGATCTTTATGGATTCTTGAATTTCTTCTTTAGTAAAATCACTTTCAAGTAAATGGTGATAGATAATCGACCGGCCGATGTTGACATTATAAACAAATGTCCCAATGTTGATAGAATCATTTACTCGTTGTTCAGCCATTTTTAACGAAAATTCCTCAATAAACATTTCAAAACCAAGACCTTCTCTATCAAGTCCATCTAGAATCATTTGAAATAAAGAAAGATCATTTGTATTAACTTCAAATTTATATGGATCTTCTGTTGAGATCAGGATTTCTTTTTCCCATAAAGAGATTAATAAATTCTTTGATTTGGAGAGATAATCAATTAATTTCTCCCTGGTTGCTTGCAGCATGGATTGTCACTCACCCTTATATTCTTTCTCTCTCTTTATTTAGTTAATATGGATATATTCGCGGATTTTAGGTGGAATCCTCTTTCGAAAAAGGAGAAAGAGAGAAATCATACGTAAGTCTTATTAATTGTAAAAAATAACCAGATAAACGTAGTCATTATTGGATAGCAGTATTTTTATGGAATATTTTCCATTATTGCTTTATAATAAAAAGAGGATGTGTAAAATTACACCAATTCATTTTAAAGGACTGAATGGATTTGACTAGAGACGAGATAATATCGAAGGTATCGGAGAAAATGAGATTAATCCGGACGGAAGCAGGTTACACACAGGATAAAATGGGTGAAGTCATCGGTCTTTCGAAAAAGACGCTCGTACAAATTGAAAAAGGTAGGATGGATGCAAACTGGCAGACCGTTGTTACCATATGTGCTCTATTTCGTGAAACAGAAACCATTCAGTATTTATTTGGGAGTGACCCATTAGAAGTGCTTGAGACTGTGGCGAGAGATGGGATTGATTACCGAAAAGAAAAAACATTGGGTGGTAAGCTATGGTGGCGTGAAATTGAAAGAAAAAAGGGGATTATTCTACAGCAGAATGTCTTAAGTCAACACTATCGCATTCTTGATGATGAGTACTTTCGAATTTTTAGCAGTTTCGAAGAACATGCATCCAGAGAACGTTTTGAAGAGCTTGTGAATGAAATAAAGGATTAAGAACAAAAGCTACCGGGTGTCCATTAAGGGATACATAGTAGCTTTTTTTCATGAGATTTTTGGAATGAAGTTAGTAGCCACTTTCGTCATTTGAGTTGTAGCGGGTGTTGAAATGAAATGGATTTGGAGACATGATTGAGCGAATGGTCATTTTCAAAAATAGATTTGATCTTATTTAGAAATAAATGATTCCTTTTTCCATCCACAATTACTAGCAACTTACTTCCCCTTTTTACTGTTAAAAAGAATGTCACTAGCTTTGTTATGTGTAAGCCTGATACGGAATGATGATTATGATAAAAAGTGACCATGCCATTGAATTTCTTTGCTAATGTGTATAGTTCCATTATCTCTTTCATCATTATTCGGTGGGTATAACAAATCGTTACAGAAGATGTTTCATACATGGACAGCACTCCTTTATCGAGTAATTTTAATAAATGATTACCCCTTCTTCCCCATAATGAAACATGTTTGTTAGGGAAATTACTGAGAATTCAATCTCTTCCGTCTAGAGACGGAGGAAAATCCCATCAAAGGTCTGTTTTGAGAAAAAGCCATAAAAAGTAAACTGAATGTATTAAAGGGAGTTAGGGGTAGGATAAATGAAAAAATTTATGGTTGTTTTTCAAAATAAAAATTTCACCAAGCTTTTCTTAGCGAATTTCACCTCACAAATGGGTAGTACGATTGGCCTTACTGCTTTTATGTTTTTCTTATTGGATCGTTTTTCCAACCAACCTATGTACGCATCTATAACAGAGTTAATGTATTCACTCCCAACACTAGCTGTATTTTTCCTAGTCGGCGTATTTGCAGATCGAATGGATAGACAAAAGATTGCTTTTAGCTGTGACTGGATATGTGCCGTACTTTCCATATTATTTTTAGGGACATTAACAATTGGTTCGATGCCACTTATCTTCTTGGTTCTCTTTTTAAGAAGTGCCGTTCAAAAATTCTTTTTTCCCGCCGAGCATGCGATGGTTCAAGGAATCCTTAAGCAGGATGATTACACAACTGCTGCTGGTTTAAATCAATTGGTTATGAGTTTATTTATGTTATTTGGTAATGGGTTAGGGGTGTTGGCCTATTGGACAGTAGGGATTTATGGGGCAATCCTAATCGACACCATTACCTTCATGATAAGCGCTCTTCTTATTCGTTCTTGCCAGATTCAAGAGAGTGTAAGAATGCCAAATGGAAAGCATCGATTAAAAGATTTGAATATGTCGACAGTAATGATGGATTTCAAGGATTCAATGAAATATATACTACAGCATGGGCTTTTACGTACACTATTAATTGGATTTATTGTGTTTGGTATTGTAAACGGTGGTTTTAGTGTCATGCCTGTTTTTATCTTGAAATATAAGCTTGCACCGGAGAACTACGAACAGTTTTCAATTATTATCGGAATTATGTTTGGAACAGGGGCTTTACTAGGAAGTGTCGTTGCGTCGATTATAAGTGAAAAACTAAAACTCCATCAGCTTATTATTATGGGGCTTATGATAACGGGGAGTTTTGTCATCCTTTCTTCACTAGTTACCTCCCTTGTCTTATTCTTTGTCTTAGTGTTTATTGCGGCTCTTGGCTTGCCACTTGTTAATATTGGAATCGGTGGCTGGATGCCGAGAATTGTGGACCCTAAAATGATGGGAAGAGTTCAAGGATGGATTTCACCATTGATGATGCTTTCTCAATCGCTAACCCTGGGTTTTATCGCCTATAGTTTTCCAACATTATTAAAAGTGGAGATGCTTTATTGGATCGTCGGAGGTTGCTTGATGTTAGTGGGAGTATTTTATACTATCGCTCTTCCCAAATACAGTCGTAATCTCCAGCCGAAATCCAAGCCATTGACTGTTTCGTAGAAGCGCTCCAATATTGAGAAAATTCAATTGACTTTAGAGGGTTTTGATGATAATGTAAAAAATATGGAAAATAATGAAAGGATAGGAGGTTACGATCATGAGAGTAAGAGATGTTCACATTCACTCAACTAAATATGGGAGCGTAACCATTTTCGATTCTGTCCTTAAATGAGCACTGTTTACTATTTAACGAACAGCACAGGTTGCGTATGAGTAGCTTGTGCTTTTTTGTCGCCTTTTGACATATCGCATAGGATGCGGTATGTCTTTTTTGTCTTATAAAAGAGGTAGTATTGGGAATAACCCATGACTATAAAAAAATTCTAGGAGGAGAAACAATGCAAACATTACGTGTAGAAAGATTATTGGTATCACCCGTGGAGCTTGAAAGTGGTTAGTTAAACATGATGGAAAGAAAAGAGAGGAGACTCAAAAGATGTTCTCTATATTAAGAAAATTAAGTTGGTTCTTTAAAGAAAATTGGAAACGCTATACTGTTGCGATAACACTTCTTGTTTTTATTGGATTTGTTGATGTTATTCCACCAAAGCTTGTTGGAATGGTTATTGATGATATTCATATGGGAGTAATAAGTCAGGAAAAAATTGTGCAGTATTTATTAGCATTTTTCGTTCTTACAGTTGTTTCTTATGGGGTGACATATATTTGGATGTACCAGCTGTTTGGTGGGGCTTTTCTGATTGAAAGAAAACTGCGCTCACAATTTATGAGACATCTTTTTAAAATGACACCAACGTTCTTTGAAAAAAATCGAACGGGAGATTTAATGGCGCGTGCAACAAATGATCTAAAGGCGATTTCAACAACTGCTGGTTTTGGTATTTTAACATTGGTAGATTCCACAGCTTTTATGCTTACCATCGTTGCGATGATGACGATCTTTATTAGTTGGGAACTTACTCTTGCAGCAGTACTACCATTGCCCATCATGGCTGTTCTCATCAATTATTATGGAAATACCATTCATAAAAAGTTTATGTCAGCACAAGATGCATTTGGTGAACTTAATGACCGTGTTCTCGAATCGGTTTCAGGAGTAAGAGTGATTCGCGCTTATGTACAAGAACGTGAAGATCAAGAACGATTTCACGATATGACAGAGGATGTTTATAAAAAGAATGTGGCTGTTGCAAAAATTGATTCTTTGTTTAATCCAACAATTAAGGTTTTGGTTGGACTAAGTTATGTTATTGGATTAGGTTTTGGTTCATACTTAGTGTTCCATAATCGACTCACGTTAGGGGAACTGGTTTCGTTCAATGTGTATTTAGGTATGCTTGTTTGGCCGATGTTTGCCATTGGGGAGCTTATCAATATTATGCAAAGAGGAAATGCTTCACTAGACCGAGTACAAGAAACTTTATCCTACGAGCCTGATGTATCGGATCCATTGAATCCAAAATCGGGTAATCATCCTGAGCAGATTACATTCAAGGAATTTTCTTTTCGTTATCCATCCTCTAGTGTAGATAATCTTAGTAAAATCAACGTAGATTTAAAGCGAGGAGAGACGTTAGGGATTGTTGGGAAAACGGGAAGTGGAAAAACAACCTTTATTAAACAGCTATTAAGAGAATATCCGTTAGGGGTAGGAGCATTAACTATTTCTAATGTAGAGTTAAATGAGCATACGTTAGAGACAACTAGAGGATGGATTGGGTATGTTCCACAAGATCATGTCTTGTTTTCAAAGACAGTAAAAGAAAATATTCTTTTTGGACGAATGGACGCGACCGATATCGATTTGGCAAAAGCCATTGAATTAGCGGACTTCCAGAAGGATATTGAGATGCTTCCTGAAGGTCTAGAAACACTTGTTGGGGAAAAAGGTGTTGCTTTATCTGGGGGACAAAAACAAAGAATTTCGATCGCTAGAGCATTAATTAAAAATCCTGAAATTCTAATTTTAGATGATTCGCTTTCAGCCGTTGATGCCAAAACAGAAAAGAAAATCATCGAAAATATACGGAGTGAACGAAGCGGAAAGACAACAATAATAACGACTCATCGAATGTCTGCCGTTCAGCACGCGGATCGTATTCTCGTGTTGGATGAAGGGTTGATTGTTGAGGAAGGAACCCATGAAGAATTGATGAAACAGAACGGCTGGTATCAAGAGCAATATGATAGACAGCAGGTTCAAACCTCATCTGATGTGGAGGTGAGTGTATGACGACCGGTAAACGCCTCGTACAATACGCTTTGTATTATAAAAAAATCATTATCGCCGCACTTTTGATGCTTTCAGTCGCAGTTACCGCTGACCTTGCAGGACCATTCATTGCCAAGAGAATGATTGATCAACACATATTAGGGATTGAGTCGACTTGGTATCAAACAAATGGAACGAAGGATTCAGTTGAATACAAAGGGAATTATTATAAACGTGAGAAATATACTGAGGACGATGAGGTGAAGGTAGAAGAAGCAACCATTCTACAAGTGAATCGTTCATTCGTCTTTGTGGAGGAGGCGACTCCCTTTGACGGGGAAAGAAGCTTTAATAATGGTGTACTAACCATTACAAAGGGAGACAAGATTGAGACCTTTGAAGGAACAAAGCTTACAACGGAGGAGCTAGTAGCATTTTATCAGCCGGAAACCTCAAGAATCATTAGTTTATTATCACTGTACCTCGGATTGATTGTTATTGCAGCAATCTTTGAATACGGACAGCGTTATTATTTGCAGATGTCTGCAAACCGTGTCATTCAAAAAATGCGTGAGGATGTATTTGGACAGATTCAAAAACTCCCTATTCGATACTTTGATAATTTACCTGCCGGTAAGGTTGTTGCTAGGATAACAAACGATACAGAAGCGATTCGAGAATTATATGTTACTGTACTATCAACCTTTTTTACCAGCGCGATTTACATTACGGGAATTTATATTGCATTGTTCATTCTGAATGTAAAGCTAGCGTTGATTTGTTTATTACTATTACCAATTCTCTTTGTGTGGACACTTGTTTATCGAAAATACGCATCAAAGTATAATCATAAAATACGTTCGAGAAATAGTGATATTAACGCAATTGTTAATGAGTCCATTCAAGGGATGAACGTGATTCAAGCCTTTAATCGAGAAAAACAAACTCAGAATGAATTTGAAAAACTAAATGAAGATCACTTTAAGTTTCAAAACAAACTTCTCAGTCTCAACTCATTAACGTCACATAATTTAGTAAACGTGCTAAGGAATGTGATATTTGTAGCTTTTATTTGGTACTTTGGCGGAGAAGCATTAAACCCAAGTGCAGTTGTCTCACTAGGAATGCTGTATGCGTTTGTTGATTATATTAATCGCCTTTTTAACCCTATTCAAGGGATTGTGAATCAGCTAGCCAATCTAGAACAGGCGCTCGTTGCGGCAGACCGTGTGTTTGAGTTATTAACTGAAGAGGGAATTGATGTTAATGATCATCGGATGGAACGCTATAAGGGGAATGTAACTTTTGAGCATGTTTCCTTTGGTTATAAAGAGAATGAATTTGTTTTAAAGGATATTCATTTTTCCGCAGAGCACGGGGAAACTGTGGCGCTGGTCGGACATACCGGCTCAGGGAAAAGCTCAATTATCAATCTGCTTTTTAGGTTTTACGATTGTCAGAAAGGAAGTATTTTAGTTGATGGAACCGATATAAAAAATATTCCCCATCAAACCCTACGACAGCATATGGGAATCGTGTTACAGGATCCTTTTCTATTCACTGGTACGATTGCTTCAAACGTTAGTCTTGATAATCCAGCTATTACTCGAGAAAAGGTGGAACAGGCACTTCGTGATGTAGGGGCTGACAGAGTATTCAAGCATTTGGAAAAGGGTTTTGATGAGCCGGTTATTGAAAAGGGTAGCACGTTATCAAGTGGTCAGAGACAGCTAATATCTTTTGCAAGAGCATTAGCGTTCGATCCGGCCATTCTTATCTTGGATGAAGCAACTTCAAGTATTGATACAGAGACGGAAATGATCATTCAAGAGGCGATGGATGTATTGAAAAAGGGAAGAACCACATTCATTATTGCTCACAGATTATCGACCATTCGAAATGCTGATCAAATACTCGTATTAGATAAAGGATGTATCGTCGAAAAAGGAACGCATGATGAGTTAATGGAACAAAAAGGAAAGTATTATCAAATGTATCAGCTTCAACAAGGCAGCAACTTAGCGGGTTAATGTTCAAAGAACTTTCGAAATATAGACATACAATTTTCTAATTTTACGTCCAGTTGGTCCCCTATTTCATGATAATGTTAAAGCAAACATAGGCACGGAGGGGGACTTAAAGATGGAAGAGCTTTCAGTGACATTAGTTATTGCAAGTATTATGGTTTTAGGTTACTTTATTGGATTTACAATCATAAAAGAATCTTAAAAACGGCCTTTTATTACGAAAGGCTGTTTTTTATTTGGGCATAATATGAAAGCCCTCTTCCGGAATGGAAGAGGGCTAAGCCATACCTTATTCAATTGTTGTACTATCTTTAATTAAATTAGCGTTGGAAAGATCCGCTCATAGATTGTTGAGCCATAGATACTAAACGCTTAGTGATTTCTCCACCTACAGATCCGTTAGCACGTGAAGTAGTTTCGCCACCAAGGTTTACACCAAATTCGCTAGCGATTTCGTACTTCATTTGCTCTAATGCTTGCTCTGCTCCTGGTACTAATAGTTGGTTTGAAGAATTGTTGTTTGCCATGTTGAACACTCTCCTTCAGTTTTTTTGGTGGACTATTTTGGATTGAACCAAATTGATTTTAGGGAAATCAAGCTTTCAGCATAGTCCGTTATAAAAGTTATTTGGTGGTTGGCGACTCGTTGTCGCTGTGTTTAATCAATATTATGGATGATTTTTTGGATCCTATTCGAAATAAACTGCAGGTAATGTTTTCCTGTTCATTATTTGTTTTTGCTTTACATGAAGAGGTTAGATGATTCTCAAACTAATAAAAAAACAAAGTAGGGAAAAGAAATGGGAATATGTCCAGTTTGCAACGGGCTTGAAGAAAAATACTTTACTTGCAGTACATGCGGAAGTGACTTAGAGGAAGCAGGAAGGCTAATGGATTTTTTTGACGACTATAGTGCCTATATGCCAATTGACTTAATGAAACTTGAAGATGGATATCCCGAGGATGATGCTAAGGGACTCTGTCCACACCTCTATAAGTGTCCAGCTTGTTATAATGATGTGGTACAATTCATCCAAGAATAGAAAAAAGGATGCAGCGCGTTTGTGCTGCATCCTAGGTGATTAACGAATTCTTGATTCTGTACTTACATCGAAGAAGTGAGCTTTGTTCAAATCAAATGCTAAATCAATTGATTGACCAGGTTTAATATCTGAACGAGAGTCTACTCTCGCTACAAAATCCTGACCCTCAATGCTTGAATAAAGCATCGTTTCAGCACCAGTTAATTCTGATACATCGATTTTTACATGGATTTTTGTCCCTTGAGAAGCCTCGATGAAAACAGGCTCATCATGAATATCTTCAGGACGGATACCGAGAATAATCTCTTTACCAACATACCCTTGCTCACGTAATACTTTCATTTTTCCTTCTGGGATAGCGATAGCAGTTTTGCCTGCTACAAATTTACCTTCCTCGATTTTTCCTGTTAGGAAGTTCATTGCTGGTGATCCAATAAATCCACCAACGAAAACATTTTCAGGCTTTTCGTATACTTCTTTTGGTGCTCCAACTTGCTGGATAACTCCATCCTTCATAACAACAAGACGAGTAGCCATTGTCATTGCTTCTGTTTGGTCATGTGTTACGTAAATAGTTGTTGTTTGTAGACGTTGATGAAGCTTTGCAATTTCAGCACGCATCTGAACACGAAGTTTAGCATCAAGGTTTGATAATGGCTCATCCATTAAGAATACTTTTGCATCACGGACAATCGCACGACCTAACGCCACACGCTGACGTTGACCACCAGAAAGTGCTTTTGGCTTACGATCAAGATAAGGTTCTAGACCAAGGATTTTTGCAGCTTCTTGCACACGGCGATCAATTTCATCCTTAGGAAATTTACGAAGCTTTAATCCAAAAGCCATATTGTCATAAACACTCATATGTGGGTAAAGAGCATAGTTTTGGAATACCATGGCAATATCACGATCTTTTGGTGCAACATCATTTACACGTTTACCGTCAATAGAAAAGTCACCTTTAGAGATTTCTTCAAGACCAGCAATCATACGTAAAGTTGTTGATTTCCCGCAACCAGATGGTCCAACGAATACGATAAACTCTTTATCTTGAATATGAAGGTTAAAGTCTTCAACAGCAGTTACTTTATTGTCGTAAATTTTGTAAATATGATCTAATACTAACTCAGCCATAATTAATTCCTCCCAATGTTCTGTAATCGTTTTCTTATATATAGATTACATGATGGGTAGGATCTTGTACCATGTGAATAGTGCACAAAAATAGGAAGAAGGAAATTGGGCAATGTGCTATTTTTGCTTTTGTGATTGTAGTAGACAAGCAATATAAAGGGTTATGGCACTAGGATAATCTTTTAAATTTACTCCAGCTTTTTCTGTAAACTTGTCTACGCGGTATTGTAAGGTGTTTCGGTGAATGTATAACTTCTTTGCTGTAACACTCGCGTTTAAATTATTTTCTAAATATACTTGAATGGTTGCGAGCGTTTCTGGATCATCCATTAAAGGCTGAAGAAGTTGGACTTCTATAGCTTTTAAAAGCTCAGTGGTGAGACTGTTTGAGAGCAACGTTGGGAATATGTTCTCAAATGTAAATACTCTTTCATGGAGCTTCCATTCTAAAGCTTGTTTGAAAAATTGATGATCTTGATGGAATAATTCCTTTAATTCCTCTGTGACAGAGTGAAACTTTCCAATGAAAAAACTGACACGTAAGTAAAGATCGTTTTCAAATGTCTCAGAGATTTCCAAGAAATTTTCTGCCATCAAAAAGCTGTGAGATTCGTGTTCAATAAGCACAGCATGATGTGGACTTTCCCAAAAAATAATAATTTCTTCAGATAAAAAGCCTTTTAAAGCAAGTTCTAAATCTTTTTGCTCCCAGTCCTCTCCTGAACAATGAAGGTGAATGATTCGAACCCGACGCTCTTGTTTTTGTAAAGGGACTTTCTCATCCGAAAATAAAAAATTGTACCATCCCTGAGATTGAAACTCTATAACAGGTGGTTCAAAAGAGTGGAAAAGGGCATCTAGTAACTGTTTTTCTTTTGGGTCTAAACTGTCTTTTTTAATACCAAGCCAGCCCTCTTCGTTTTCTTCATAAAACCAGTCATACTCTTTTGTCTCTTCAAGTGTAGGCTGTTGATTTGAATATTTACTGTCTTTGTATAGTTGGTGAACTTTTTTTAGCATATGGTTGCTCCCAAATGTTTGTATATCTTCATTATAACAGGTAACGTCTCTTATCAATAATTTGGCTTATAATTTCTATTTAAGAAAAGAATACGATATAATCGGTTCAATAGGGGATACCGTATCGATAGTTGAGAGGTGAATAAATTGGAATACTCACAAGAAATGAAAAACCGATTAAAACGGCTTGAGGGTCAGGTTCGTGGAGTAATACGTATGATGGAAGAGGAAAAACATTGCAAAGATGTGGTAACTCAGCTATCAGCTGTGCGATCGGCAGTCGACCGTGCAATGGGATATATTGTAGCAAAAAATTTAGAGGCATGTATTCGTGAAGCAAATGACGAGGGGAAAAACGCCGAGGATGCCATTCAAGAGGCTGTAAATATGATAGTAAAAAGTCGCTAGACAAGTAAAAAGACACGCTATGTGATAAATAGTGTGTCTTTTACTTCTTTTCTATAGAGGAACGGAAAAGCTCGCAAAGCATTTTCACCCGTTTTTCTTCAATAGTTTTTTCGTCAAAGCTCATTGGCTTTGAATTAATTTCATAAATCACAAATTTACCATCTGATGTTAACCCTGAATCGATGGAGAATTCAGCAAAGAAGCCGTATTTCCTATTTAATTCTCTCCCGCAAAGCTCTACGATTTTTTCGATTAACAGGTCATGTTCCTTTGTTTGAAATAGTGAGTAAGGAAGGAGCTTCCCTCCATTAGGAATATGTGTAGTTACTTGTTGATGACCTGATTGTCTAACACCTACTCCTACAGGGATATGCTTCTCGCCTTGGAAAACAGCCAATATTCTAAAATCATACCGTTTCCCTTGATATAGTTGAGGACTTGCTGCTTGCTGTGCAATATATAATATTTTGAGAAATTTAGTAGACCATTGTTCCCAATAGTGATGAAAGTCATGATATATAGTCTGCCGACTTTGATCTATGAGCAGAACTTTCCCATCTCTTCGCCGTTTAATCATATGAATGCCTCTCCCCATGGAAGAATTGGCTTGTTTTATATAGAGAGAACGATGAGCTAAAAGAAATTTTTCTAGTGCTGTTTTGTCGTCGACTTTTATTGTTGGCAAGAAATATTGCTTTAAATCCATATGCTCCTTGAACTGCAAATAACAATCGTATTTGTTTAAAAAACCTGGGTTAAAAAAGGGAATGGATTGTTCTTTAAATAGAGCTACAGCTTCTTTAAAGATGGTGGTGTTTTCATGTTTTCGAAACGGAACCCGGTTGTATACTAGGTGTGGAAAGGGAGCTATTACAGTCTCCCATGTATTATTGCTAGGTTCATATTTTGCTGCTTTTATTCCATTACTTAAAATATCCTCAGGAGAGAATACAATAGATATTCCACCTGTCTTCAATAACTCTTGTTGAATAGATCGGAATAACGGAATATTTCCAGCTAGGTTCTTTTCACCTTTTTTACTGGTTAAGATACCGATAAAAGGATTCCCAAGAATGAGGGAAGTCATTTAAAAACCTCTCCTGGTTTCTTAATCGCTTGCTCTGATAAAAAGACACCAAATGCAAGAGAAAGTTTACGAGTTAATAGGTCAAATTCCTTCATATCAGGATGCTTGAAAATCGAACGACCTGGTTTTGAGTTTGCCTCAAAAAGCCAAACCTTTCCTTCTCGGTCGACTCCTAAATCAAACCCAATTTCTCCAACAATGCCTTCCATATGATTTTCTAAAACATGACTAAGTAGAAGACTAGCTTCAGATAACTTTTGCAGCAGCTTCTTTTGTTCCTCTTTATTTTCAATCACTTCTTCTATCGTTTTTATACAACCACCACTTTTTACATGTGTTGTCACACTTCCAGGTCCAGCTACTTTTGCTGCAACGGCGCTAACTTTCCAACGACCATTTTCATCTTTATTGGTGTGAACTCGGAAATCGACTGGACAGCGCTCATGGCGTAGAAGATGTATCCCTTGTTGGACAATAAGGTGATTGAGCTTGTTATTCGGAAAGGTATGCTTCATTAAAGATTCTAATGTTTCAAACTTTCTAAGACGGTTGATTCCATCAGTATCTCGGAACCGACAATAATAATGGTTTTGGTCTCGATCATAAAGGACTTGATAAATTCCAAGACCCAGGCTTCCATTCATTGGTTTTACATACACATGACCATATAAAGATAGCATTCTTTCAATCATTGAAAAAGAAGTAAAAGGATGTGTTTCTGGTAGTAGAGAGGAAACGGCACCAACCGATTCAAGCCTTTCAAATACATCTAACTTATTAAAGAAGCCTGGATTATACCAAGGAATAAGATACTCGGATTGCAAGCGATCTTTCACTTTTCGCAACGCCGCCTTTTTTTCACTTCGGCGGTTTGGGAGTCGATCATAAATGACATTTGGGAACGGTAAAATGATAGATTGCCAACCGTTCTTATGATAGATAAGTCCCTCTATCGTACCTTCTTCCCAATTGATATGTTGTTCGCCAAAAACAAATGGGAGGGCTCCAACAAACTTTTTGACAGATAATAACTTCGAAAAAAAGATGGATCTTTCCCCAATCGGCCGCATAGCAAATGGAGTAAAACCAGAGGTGAAAACACCAATAAGAGGACCAATATGAATGGTCTTATCTGCAATGAACAGATGAAACGGAATGTCTAAAGACGGGACTTTAATAGTTTCTGCAATGTCAGGACTAAGAACAAGAGTGTTTTTTCCATCGGGATGTGGATAGCATTTTGCTTGAGTCGCAAATGTTCCGAAAGAGACACGAGTTGGAGCATGATGTTTAGATAGCTCAGCCGGAAAGTATATGGTGCCTTTTTCAAGATGGTCGCTAATGTCAATTCGATATTGTTTTTTCATGATTCATCAAACTCCTTTTTTGCTCCATCAGATGTTTTGCATAAAGGATTGGAGCTAAATCTAACAAGGCTTTTACTTCAGGTGTGGTAGAAACAACGACTTTTCTTCCTGGCTTTGAATTTACATCTAGTATCCACAGTGATCCATCCTTCGCAATTCCGATGTCTACCCCGATTTCAAATAAAGGACGGAAGGTACCTTCTAAAACAGTTGGAAGAAGGGACAAGATATATTGAATTTCTTTTAGAAGAAAAGAAGATGGAGTATTTTCTTTTGACCAGTCCTCGAAGGTAAGAATTTTCCCCCCAGCACTAACATTTGAGACAATAGAGCCAACAGAACCTTCACGAATACCTTTGCCACGAACCATCCACTTCCCGTGTTGATTCTTTTGTAGCAAGATTCGAAGGTCAAAGGGGTGCCCATCTTTATTGGTTAAATGTTTATAAGGTTGAATAAGGAATGTTTTCTTTTTTAAAAGAGATTGAAGCCAAGCTGAAAAAAGTTCTTTTGATTCAAAGACTCGGTTCACATGTTTCCCTTTCTTATCGGTTTCAACAATATATTGTTCTTTTTCTTTTTTAATAAAATATATGCCCTTTCCTTGTGAACCATTGATGGGCTTAATAATGGCTGGATTGATATGGGAAAGCGAGTGTATCACTTGTTCAGCATGAGCGACTAGTGCTGAGTGAAGAAGATAAGGATGAAGCTTAGAATGATTCAAGACATCATAAAGTTCCATTTTGTTTGGAAGACCATATCCTAAAAAGGTTACATCCTTTCGTTTTTTTAACCAGCGTACAATGGAAAGGCAACTTTGAGAATGTGTATCATCACCATAAAAGCATCGGTCGTACAAAACATCAGGAAGTGGGAATTCCGCTTTTATCCAGCGGGACTCGCTCGGATTATATTTCTCTCCAACGATAAGTTCTGAAGTTGGGATAATATTCGATGGGACAAATCTAAAGCAACTGATTCCAAAGTTGCTGGCAGCCTGGGCAATTCCACTAAAATAAGAATTTTCATTCCTCAGGTTTAATGTCATGAATCCAAAGGTCAGCATGTATGTTCTCCTCCAATTCCTTGCTTTTGTACTCGAAAGCCAGTGTTGTACATAATTCCATTATTGCTCTTGTGGAAGGTCGGATTTTAACGTCCTGCTCTTCGAAGTTTTTCGAGGGCTTTGAGTTAACCTCAATCAGCCAAAGCTTACCATCCTGATCAATGCCTATATCTAAACCCAGTTCACCGGTAATACCATCTGTTTTATTACTAATAACAGTTGCAATTTCTCTGGCTAACTCTTTCATATCCACGAGTTGCTGGATCGCCACATTTTTTTCGAAGAGCTCTGTTAATGCTTTAACTGGTTTATAGGTTTCGCCACCTCTAGCGATATTGGCTACAAATTGCTTTTCACCTGAAATTCTGGCTACTACAGAGGTGACTTTCCATGCATTATGAAGATTTTTGTGACATAATACTCTAAAATCGATGTGGCGATTTTTATATAAAAGCAAGGGGATGCCCTGCTGAATAATATAGGTTGTATTTTTTCGGAAGCGTGAAAACCATTTGAAAAAACGCTCAACATTAGAAAAGGACATGAAATCATCGCTTTGTGTTCCAGTGGAAACCTTTACGATAAATGAGTGACTTTCTTTATATAAATGTAGGATTTTTCTCCCTTGACTACCATGAATAGGTTTAATAAATAGGCTAGAATGTTTATTTAATAATTCAAGAAAATGGGTTTCCGTAAACAGTAAAGTTTCTGGGAGATGTGGTTGCAAATGGTCTTCTTGAATTAACAGTTCATGAACATCCCATTTAGATAAGAAACGGTCATTAAAGAATGGAATATTCAATCTTGTCATTTCGTTTTTAATTTTATTAAAGTGGTCACTACGTTCTTTTTTTCTTGAGTGAATACGGTTATAAACTACATCAGGGGGTGGGAATGTATGTTTTTTCCACCCGTCATTATAGTAATAGCCACTAATATCATCTATTGAAAAATCATCACTTTCAAATACGTAAAAAAGTCCACCTGTTTGCTGTGTATGGTAATGAAGTTCCTCACAAAATGTATGAACGGACCGGAAATTAGGCTCATAATTCGTTTCCGTGCTGTCTGTCATAAGGGCTACAATAGGACCAACTATTAAGGTGTTGAATTCATCAATAAATTTTGCTAAATACTTTGTTGCTTTATTAGGTATTTTAAATTGTGAGAATAGGAATGAAGGTAAGTGTACTTCGTTTTTTGGTATATCACTTATTTCCACATTAACTTCTATACAGACCCTACCAATCTTTAGAAATATGGTAGGACGTGCTAAAATGTGAAAATAACTTGCTATTGCTCGGCTTATCTGGATACAATTTGCTTTTGTTTGAAACGATTCGGTAGGAATCACCGTAATAGGTAAGTAAGAAGTAGCCATCACGATACCTCTTTCTATTGCCCCTATATATGGGCAAAAGCTGATACGGTATCGTATGAAAAAACAAAACCATTTGTGAAAATTTTTATGGAAGGTAGATGTTGTATGAACATAGCAATAACCATAGTTTTTATGGTTGTCATTGGAGCAGTGATTGGAGGGTTTACTAACTCGCTTGCCATTAAAATGCTGTTCCGCCCGTATCGAGCACTTTATATAGGGAAATGGAGAGTGCCGTTTACTCCTGGATTAATTCCAAAGCGAAGAGATGAATTAGCTGAACAAATGGGGAAAATGGTGGTTGATCACCTGCTAACTCCTGAAAGTATCCAAAAGAAATTTTTAAATGAGCAATTCCAAAAGGATATGATTACCGTTGCTCAAACGGAGCTTGATCAACTGTTAAGAAGCGAGCTTACTTTGGCACAAGTCTTTGAGCGGCTAGGCTTTAAGCATATAGAAACAAGTGCA
>Ga0182742_1001717_pt1 | contig 26724 bp, 23 predicted proteins | sample eDN5th37CBELigMG_FD_128880 | JGI IMG/M metagenome (GOLD analysis project Ga0182742, IMG submission 128880) | Enriched Miracle-Growth compost microbial communities from Emeryville, California, USA - eDNA 5th pass 37_C BE-Lig MG (version 2)... ...
GAAGTTCTTTTAAAGCTTTCTCATCAAATGATTCGATAATGATTGTATCATTATGCGTTTGAATAAGCTCCTGAGCAAGGAAATGATTAAGTTTTCCTTTTAATTCCTCGATTTCTCTCTGGAGTTGTTTGTTATCTACTTCTATTTTAGTAATTTTTTCGATTAGCCCTTCACGATTCGTGCTATGTTTGTTTGCTAAGGTTGTTAAAACGTTATGTGTTGCTTGATAATCCTCTAAAGCACGGCCGCCGAAAATAAAATACACACGTGTATTTCCTTTACTTTTTTCTGTTTTTAGAAGCTTCATAACTCCTAATTCGCCAGTTCTTGAGACATGTGTGCCTGCACATGCAGATGTATCGATACCGTCAATTTCAACAATGCGCATTTCATCCCCTTCAACATCAGGTGTTTTTCGAAGAGGAAGGGTACTTGCTTGTTCTTTAGACACAAAATATGTTCTAATTTCACGGTTTTCATAGATAGCTTTATTAACCTTATTTTCAATGTGAAGGAGTTGATCTGCATTAAATTCAGGAACACTTAAATCAATAGATACCGTGTCTTTCCCTAAATGGAAGCTTGATGTGTGTGCATCATACTCTTCATTACAGATTGCTGATAACAAGTGCTGGCCGGTATGCTGTTGCATATGGTCATATCGTAGCTTCCAATCAATTTGACATTCTACAGTCAAGTTTTCTGGGGGATGGGGGAGTTTATGGTAAACCTCTCCAGCTTCTTGATACACATCTAATACTTGAATATTATCAATTTGTCCAGAATCAGATGGTTGCCCACCGCCTTCAGGATAAAAAGCAGTTTCCTCAAGTGTTACAAGACAGAAGTCTTCTTTTTTTATCATCTTTGTTACTGTAGTTTTCCAATTTGTTAGGTATGGATTTTCATAATATAGCTTTTTGGTCATCAATTTCTCGATCCTTTCCATATAGATAATTAAAACATACAAGAAAAGAAATAAAGATTCAATGAATAAAGTTGTTAGTTGTTATAAATAAGAGGGAGGAAGAGCAATTTAATGATAAGAAAGGTGGAAAAATTAATGGATGAGAATAAGTTGATTATGGGAGAAATTGAAGAAGATGCGTTTGTGTTAACTCAATTCAAGCACATGAATACACAATCTGTCATAAGTAAGGAGAGGTTAGGGGCCATTTGCGATTACTTATCGGGAAAAGTAGAGAGTGGGGAACAGGAGCATTATATTACATTAAATGATCAGATGCCGATTAGACTTAATCTAGTTGAGATGAAGGAGTTATTAGATGAGTTCATGAACATACGTGGGAAGATGAATTAAAAGATGGAACAATAAGGTTTGGAAAAAAGGTATAAAGTTAATCATAATAATATTATGTAAACTAAAATGAAGAAAAAAAGAGGGAGGGTTGGAATTAACCATTTTGATATTTTTTAATGATAAATTCCATTCCGATTTCAATTAATGTGTTTGCATGTGTATGAAATCTCTGTGCACGAACTTTTAGTTGTTCATATTGTGAATTGCTAAATGTTGTGCCCATTTTTATGCGATCTTTAGGTTTAACTGGGGCTTTAAATTCTTTTGGTTTCTTATATGTATCTAATACATAATCAATTCCTTCAGTTAGTAATTGATTAAATGGAACTTGTTTGCGGTTTGCAATTTCTTTAATTTGTTCCAGTAAACTGTGGCTAACAGTCGTATTTTTGGTTACACGATCGGCATTATGGTATCTAATTTTACTTTCATAAGGCATTTGGTAGATCAGCTCCTAAATGAATATACTGTGTAGTTTAATTTAATATGTAAGTTAATGATAAAGGCAATTATTGATGCTAACGGAATCTGTATGCACTTGATTATATCATGTATTTGCTGCTTATTTTGTAATCTTGTCTAAGTTCCTAGAATAGATATTATGTAAACTAAATAAAAACTGAACGAATTACTTATCTTGTCATATAGAGAATGAATACTGTAAAGTAAACCTCCTTTATATCATAACATCATAACAAAAATACCTCATTCAGCATAGGCGATCGAGGTATTTTTGAGCAGAAAACGTTATATGCATTTATTACGAGCAACTTGTTTATGCACTATGGGAGATTTGCTGTTGATAATTTTTGGGCAATACTAATAAACTTACGACCGCCCCTATTGCTAGTATACCAAATGAAATACCCCAGCCTACAATTTCATTTGAAAATGAACTTAAAACAAATCCAAACACGCTAGGAGAAATAATTGTAATACTGTAACCAAGTACTTGTTGCATACCTAATGCTAATCCCATTGTATTTTGTGTACTCAATTCACTTATGGCTACAGAGTAAATAGGAGAATCGCCAGCTACAGTGATTCCGTATATAATTCCAATTATTATGATAACTGAGAAGGGTATTGAAGATATCCAACCAAAAATAAACGAAGAAAGTAATCCAGTTAAGAGTAATGGCTTTAGTGCTTTTACTCTACCGATACGGTCTGACAACTCTCCCCCCATCCACGTACCAAGTGCTCCAATGACGATAAATATTCCAGCCCAAAGATTTCCAACTTGCTGAGCCTCCTTAATTGAGAACCCATGAGTCATGGCTGTGAAGACCATAAATGGCCCGACCCATCCCCAAAAAGCATATAGTTCCCACATATGTCCAACATATGCAAGATTCATGGCTACCAATTTTTTATTTTTAAATAATGATTTTAATAATGTAATGGACATCTCAGGCGGTGATTTTGGCATTTCTGGATTCACTTTATATAGTAACATCATTAGCGCAGCCAAAAATGAACCGAGAGATGTGATAATAACAACTTCTCGCCATCCAAAAAATGAAATTAAGGGGGAAGAGAACAATAATGAACTCCCTGATCCAACTACTAAAGCACCAACATAAATTCCAAACGTTTTTCCTCTTGAATGAGGAGGATAAATACCTGATAAGTACTTTAATCCAGGTACATAGATACCACCTAAACCAATTCCAGCTAAAATTCTAAAAATTAAGCCACTAATATAATCATTTGCAAACAAACCAAATAATAATCCACTTAGGCCAGCAATGAATGCAGATATAATAAAAATTATTCTGGGATTAATTCGATCAGACAGGTAACCGAAAAAAAATACAGAGATTACGTAACCAAATTGGAATGAGGATAAGATTATCCCAGCTTGACCAGATGTTAACTCCCACTCACTTTGAATTAAAGGTAATACTGCAGAATAATTAAACCATATTAACATAGATAAAAATTGTGCACACGAAACTAGTAACAATGGGAATATAGAAAGATGTTTCATTTCCTCCCCCTAAAATTTGAAGTTAAATATAGCGGAGTACTCACAGTATTGTTTGTTCCAATTTATTAAAACTAGAAAGCAAGATAACAATTTATCTTTTATCTTGCTTTCTTATGCATAATGAAATTATATATTTACTTTTTCTTTTGATTGATTTTTTAGCACAATTAGGCCGTCTACTGCCCTATAGCCTTGCCCTTTTGGTAGTACTAACAAAGGATTAATTTCTACTTCATGTATATATTCTTTATTTTCTGATACAAAAGTTGATAGCCTAACTAAAGCATCGATTAGTGCATCTTTGTCAGCCTCAGCCTTTCCTCTGTAGCCTTCAAGTAACTTAGCAAGCTTAGTTTCATTGATCATCTGTTCTGCCTCATAATGAGTAATTGGCGCTAGTCTTAAACTAACATCTTCTAGTAACTCTACTAAAACACCACCTGATCCGACCATAACGACTGGTCCAAACATTGGATCAACTTTCGCACCTGCTATTACTTCAACCCCTCCTACAACCATTTCTTCTACAACAACTCCATTAATTGTTGCATCAGGGTGTTTCATTGATACATTTGTGATAATATCATTAAATGCTTTACTCACTTCTTGTTTAGATTTTAAATTAAGCTTTACACCACCAGCGTCTGATTTATGCGGAATTTCCGCTGATTCAACTTTTAAAACTACTGGATACCCAATGTTATCCGCAATTGCCACAGCGTCCTCTGCTGATTGCATCAATGTTTTTTGTGGTACTCTTATTCCATATTCGTTTAATATACTTTGACTCTCGCGCTCTGTAAGCACTCCAACCCTATTTGCCAACACTCCTCTTTTTTCATTATTTAATACTCTAGTATTGGGAATTTGCCCACTCTGTTCCTCTTTTTGTTTCAAGAAATTAGAATAGGTAATTAAATTTTGGATTGCTTTATATGTTGGAATCGCACCTGTTAATAAAGGAATACCTTTTTTCAACAGCATTTCTCCAACCTTTTTATCTGCTCCACCTGCATTAGGAGTAAATAACAATATCGGCTTTTTGTATAATTTAAAACAATCTAGCATACTCTCAACAACAACTTTTGTTGTTTTATTATTATTTAAAGCGCTTTCAGTTATGTCCATTTGCGAAACTCCAATAATATCTACATTCTCATCTTGTGCAATTGCATTCAAACAAGAGCTATACATATTTTTATCAAGTGCCGCATTTCCAGTCGTATCTAGTGGGTTTCCTATAGATCCGAATTCTGGAAGAATATTTTTCAAACTTTCTTTTGTTGAAACATTGAAGTCAATAAAGTTAACCCCTAATTCTTGCCCTATGTCGGAATACATTCCTGCTTCACCACCTGATGTGGTAGTGATAGCGACACCTGATCCCTTTGGATAGACACCGTTAGAAAATAATATTGTTGTTTCGATCAATTCATCTATATCGCTAACTCGAATGATCCCTTTTTGCTTAAACATTGTTTCGATTACTTTATCACTACCAGTCATACTACCGGTATGTGCGACTGCTGCCTGAGCTGCTTTTTCAGACTTTCCAACCTTTACGAGTATAATAGGTTTTCGGTTCTTATAAGCAATTTCTGCGGCTTTACTAAATCGTTCTGGATCTTTGATTCCCTCTATAAACGCAATGATTACATCTGTATCGGGATCTGTTGCTAAGTATTCAATATAATGACTACTATTTACAACCATCTCATTCCCACTTGAAATAATTGTGCTAAGGCCTACCCCTCTGTTTCCAAGCTCTCCAGCGATAGCATGCATTAGACCCCCACTTTGGAAGACGCCACCAACATTTCCTTTTTTAAGTCCATCTGGGAAGAAAAAACCATATGCTGAAAAGTTATTAGCTGCACTAATTAATCCCAAACAATTTGGTCCAGCAATTGCTAATCCACTTTCTTTAGCAAAACTAATAAGTTCCTCGGACTTTTCGCTTCCCGTACCTTCTCCTTCTCCAAATCCACTAGTAATTACAACTGCACCCTTTGCTCCCTTTGCTACAGCCTCTTTCAGAGTAGGGATTACATAATCACTAGGAATACTAACGTAAACACTATCAATTTTTGTAGGAATATCACTTATACTTGGATAACATTTTTGACCGTGGACTTCTGTGTACTTTGCGTTGACAAAGTAAATTTCACCCGTATATCCAATTTTCATTAAGTTTTGATAGGCTAGAGTGGCTCTATTATTTTTAGGCGATATTCCTACTAATGCTATAGAATTCGGCCTGAAAAGCATTTCCAGATTCATTTATATCCCCCCTGCACACCAGATATTATATTATTCAAATCCATCATTTGCTTTTTGTAAAAAGGCCTTGAGTCCATCTCTTTTAATAGATTCCCCAACTTCTGCAACGTCAGCAGGTTTGTTTAAGAAGAACATGGCAATTGCAGCTTCCAGGTTATAGTCTAGGGACTCTTTTATATTCATCATTTCATAAATTTTGTTAATGGTCACTTTTGTAATTTTTAAAGCTGAAGGTGGAATTTTAGCCATTTTTTCACCTAATGAAATTGCCTCATCTAATAAACGTTCTTGGGGAACAACACGGTTAAAAATACCTATACGATACCCCTCATTAGCATCTACTGAATCACCAGTATATAATAGTTCCTTAGCTTTTCTCATTCCTACCACCCAAGGCATCATTAATGTTGGTGGTGCTGCACCAAAACGAATTTCTGGTTCGCCAATTACAGCTTGCTCTGATGCAATAGCAAGATCTGCTGAGAACACCCAATCGGCGGCACCTCCTAATGCATAGCCATCAACTGCAGCTATCACTGGTTTTTTCAGATCCCACATTTTTAATGAAACTCTTAATAAAGATTCTAAATGTTCTCTCCAAACTTCAGCAGGTTCTTCACCAATTGGATTTGGCATTGAGTAAACTTCTTTTAAATCAACACCAGATGAGAAATTATTATTAGCACCTGTTATCACAACTGATTTAACATCATTGTTTTTTTCAAGTTCATCCAATGCGTTCCACACATCTTTTGTTAATTGTTCACTAATTGCATTTAATTGTTTAGGACGATTTAAAGTTATTACTCCAACATTTCCAACTACATCACAAATTACAGTCTCATATACATTATTTGCTTTTACTTCTGTCATTATCGTACACATCCTTCTTTTAATTTTGTGTTTCTACTAATATTTATAAGCAAGAATCGTGCCAACTTTAAATATGCTTAAATGTCGTGATTTTTGCTTAATAAATCATGAATTAATAAGTCACATTAAATCATTAATTCATTTTTAATTCATTTATATAAATCATGAGTCTAAAAATGAATCAATCGCTACCTTTTTTATTGGAATTCCATATGGACATGGGATCGCAGGACTGTCCTTGTATGCCTCTACACCCAATTCTACTGCTTTTTTACGGTAATCTATGTTATTCTGCGGATGAAATTGTAGTTGAGCTAATTTTACAAAGAATAGAGGTCCTGATACGCCTTCTTCTCTTTTCTGTTTATAAACACTACTTCCTGACATACAAGCTTGACAATCAGTACATTTACTTACAGCTTCATATTTCTCATCTATTGTAGAAGTAGAATGAGAAATATTTAGTGAACGAGGAAATAATTGCATTTTTTTAATAGTTTCCGTTATTATTGAACGATCAACTATTAAATCTTGTAATATAGGTAGATTTTCAAGCGGTCCCACATTCATATTGTTTTTTACTTTTGTCATACAGGCCATTCGAGGAGCACCATTTACGGTTAGACCACATAAACCGCAATTTTTATATCTACATCCATAACGTACCGCTAGGGGTGGTGTCGCTTTTGTCTGTATGTCTAAAAGTACTTCTAATAAAGTGGATTTACCTTCATCAATTCCCAACTCGTAATTCTCAACCCAAGTTTTAGAATCTATTGTTCTATTTATCTTTAGATTAATTTTACTTTTACTCATTGGAATTCCCCTTTAGTAAGGTAAAAAGATTTCCGTTTTTTAGATGAATTACAATATTTTTCAAGGGTTCAGAATCTTTCATAGCAGGATAATCTTCTCGATAGTGACTCCCCCTAGATTCTTTTCGTTCTAGAGCACTTAGTAAAATACTTTTGGCAGTTTGTATCATGAATCGTAATTCAATTGCTTCTAGTGCCTGATAATTTATGCTTTTGTTCCAATTAACAGAAAGGAAGTGAGACTTTTTTTCTATCTTAGTTAGTAAGTCCATACCGTCTACCAACATTTCTTGACTTCTAATAATACCAGCATATTTCCACATGACATGCCCTAATTCACGCTTTAGCTTTATAGTGTTTTGTTCTCCGTGTTGGTTTGCTACATGGTTTATAAAATTATCTTTCTCTTCTTCTAGATAGTCTTTACTTAATTTTTTTATAGATTCATACTTTCCTGCAACTTCATTTCCTACAATTTTCCCAAATACTAATCCATCAAAAAGTGACATTGAACCCATTCTACCAGCACCATGAATTCCTCCTGCGGTTTCACCAACCGCCATAAGCCCATCTACAGATGTATTCCCTTTATTATCAATCAATAGTCCACCCATTATATAATGTTGTGTCGGTAGTACTTCAAAACATTCCTTCCACTGATATGCCTTAGTTCCATTTGCTAGCTTTAATGGGTCTAAAGAACCAATTGTTTTCCAATTCTCCCAAGATTCCTCTCCATCTTGATAATTACGATTGGCAGTTGGATCCAGCCATACTCCTCCATTTGGTGTAGGATGTCCCTTCATAATTTCAAGTGCAATTGTTTTACTAACTTCTTCTCTTGTTTTATTAGATAAGTCAGAACAAATAATTTCACCTTTATTGTTCCTTAATACTCCATAAGGTCCTGCTGCAGAAGTATCTCCCAATTCTATTCCCAACATTCCTTTTGGATAAGTAATCCCAAAAGGCATAAATTGGATTTGTTCCATGTCGATTAAATGTGCCCCAGCATTTAACCCAATTGCGTACCCGTCGCCAGTAGCGCTTCGCATATTATCTGTGTGTGGGAAATACAACATCCCTCCTCCACCTGAAGCAAGTATCACCCTCTGAGTTAAAAGAGCCTTCCATTTTCCTTTTATCCAATCATATAGCAATACACCATGAACTTTGTTTTCATTAAGAATGATTTTACAAGCAATGACTTCTTCAAAAATATGAATATTTGTATCTAATAATTTGCTTCGCAACGTATTAGCAAGTAATAAACCTCTTTGATAAGAGAGCATTGTTCTAGCTTCTGAGTGCCCAGCAGGTTTTATCTTTTTCCTTTGATCACTCATATTATGATCTGATACAAAAAGGTGCCCCCAGGATTCAATTAACTCATGTACACCTACACTATTATCAAGTAATTTTTCTAGTAGATGGGTTTGATTAAGGTTTTTTCCAGACTTTATCATGTCTGAACTTAACGTGTGTTTATCCGATCCAATGGTACTGATAATTCCACCTGATATTCTGGTGTTCCCCCAACCTAGAGGTTCTTTAGATACCAAACATACCTTAGCATCTGTATTAGATGCTACGATACTCGCCATCATTCCAGCCACACCACTACCTATACAAACCAGATCATAGTTAAGAATTTCCATATATTAAATACCCAAGTAGCTTTCTTTTACTTTTTCACTATTCAACAGTTCTTCAGCTTTTCCCTCAGTAACGATTTTTCCATTGCTTAGCATATACGCTCTATCTGCAATTTTTAAGGTCTGACGTACATTTTGTTCAATCAATAATACAGTCATCCCCATATCACGAAGTTCTTCAACTATTTCAAATATCTGTTTTACTAATAAAGGCGCTAGTCCTAGAGTTGGTTCATCTAATATAATGATTTCTGGCATGGCCATTAGTCCTCTGCCGATCGCACACATTTGTTGTTCACCACCGGACATAGTACTAGCAAGCTGTTTTTCACGTTCTTTAAGTCGAGGAAATAGTTTGAAAACCCTTTCTATATTTTCGTTCTTTTGAGCCCGAGCTCGTTTTGTATAGGCTCCCATTTCAAGATTTTCTTTTACAGTTAAAAACGGAAAAAGCTGTCTACCCTCGGGCACCTGTACTATTCCCATTTCCACCCTTTGATGCGCCGTATATTCATTTAGTGATTTGTTTTTAAAACTGATTTGGCCATCTACTCGGTCAATTAAACCTGATATAGCTCTTACAATTGTTGATTTTCCTGCTGCATTTGCACCTAGTAGTGCTACAATTTCACCTTGGTGTACTTCAAGATGAGCGCCTCTTACTGCTTGTAAATCACCATAATAGGCATCTAAATTTTCGATTTTCAGCAAATTAATCACTCCCTAAATAGGCATCAATCACTTTTTGGTTTGAAGAAATTTCTTCTGCCGTTCCCTCAGCAAGTTTTTCTCCATAGCAAAGCACAACAACTTTTTCAGACAGTGACATTAGTGCGTGCATATTGTGTTCTATTAATAATACAGTTAGCCCTTCTTTATGCAATTTTCCAATAATTTCCATCATTTCTATGGTTTCATCGTCGTTTAATCCACCCATTACCTCATCTAACATAATGACTTCTGGATTTGTAGCGACTGCACGCGCAACCTCCAAGCGCTTTCTATTACCTAATGGTAATGAATTTGCCGGTTGGTCTATAAATGGACTTAGTCCTACCAAATCGATATATTCTCTTGCCTTTTCCCTTGCTTTACTTATGTTGTTTTCTTTGTTAAGAACACCTATCATTACATTATCTAAAACTGATAGCCCGCCAAAAGGTTTGACTATTTGGAATGTTCTTGAAATTCCACTTTTACATATTTCATGGGATGATAATTTTGTAATATTTTTACCTTTAAAAAAAACTTCTCCTTCAGTTGGGTTTAAAAAACCTGTCATCATATTAAATAATGTTGTTTTTCCAGCACCATTTGGCCCAATCACACCTATAATCTCATTCTCTTTGATTGTTATATCAACCTCTTTGATTGCCCAGTTACCACCGAATCGTTTCCCTAATTTTTTTACTTCAAGCAATGTCTCGTTTTGTTTCATTTTGCTTCACCCCATTCCATCGTAAAACCTTCTTATTTTTAAACCAACTTATCTCAGCTAATCCTTTTGGTTGAACTAATACAACGAGTAGCAAGATTAAACCAAATATGAATAGATGGAGTCCTGCAATTTCTGATGTATATCCACGTAGTAATAACTCTAGTGGCGTAAGTAAAATTGCACCTAGAACTGGGCCAATTGGTAAATTCATACCTCCGACAATTGCAATCATTGCGATTTTTATCGAAATTGAAAGCATTAAAAAGTTTGCAGGTTCAATAAAAAGAATATATTGAACTAAAAATGTTCCACAGATAGCTGTTAAAAATGCACTTAAACTAGTTGCAAATAGCTTCAAAAATTTTATGTTGATTCCAAGAGAACTTGCAGCATCTGGATCTTCTCTCATTGCAATAAGATAGTATCCAATTTTTGAATTTTTTATATAAGATGAAATTAAAAACACTACAAACATTAAAATAAAACTTAATATGGCGTAGGTATTTGCATCTTCAAAAACAAAATTAATAAATCCTGTTTCAAATGGAATTTGGAGACCCATTGAGCCATTTGTGATATCTCTTAACTGTGTTGATGAAATAAAGACAAGTTCGGCGAAAGCAATCGTTGCTAATGTGTAGAAAGGTCCCTTTAATCTAAAGCATAGAACACCTATAAGTAGAGCAAACAATGCAGCTATTATTCCACCGAGTATCATACCAAACCATGGAGAAACCTCGAAATTTATATATAGAAGTGTAGATGTATATGCACCTACTCCTAAAAATCCAGCATGACCTAAGGAAAATTGTCCTGCATAACCACCAGAAATATTCCAAGCACTTGCCAGGGCAGCCCATATAAAGGTCATTGTAATAATATCCAGTATAAAATCACCTTGCACAAAAACAGCAAGCAAAAATAAAATTCCAAAAAAGTAATAAGTTTTAGGAATATCTAATAATTTATTTTTCATAAACTACAGCTCCTCTGCTCCGATTTGCCCAAAGAACCCTTGTGGTCTGAAAACCAATAATAAAATAAATACCGAGAAGTAAACAGCTTGTTTCCAACCTGGATCAATATAATACGCACTAATTGTTTCAATTACTCCAATTATTAATCCACCTAATAGTGCTCCTGGAATACTACCTAACCCACCCATAACAACAACTACAAAGGTCATTAATACGAAATTTACTCCGATTGTCGGAAACACTGGATACATTGGCATCAATAATGCAGCGCTTAAGCCTGTTAATGCTGTACCAATTGCAAATGTAAATGCATAGACTTTTTTAATATCAACACCCATTAGAGTCGAGGACATACGATTTTGAGTTGTGGCCCTTATCGCTTTACCAATCATTGTTCGTTTTAAGAATACAAACATAAAGGCACTTACAATCATAGAGATCACAAAGGCTATAAGTTGAGGAAGACCTACTAATATTCCACCACCGATATCTAGGGCTTTTGTTGTCATAGGAGTTTGTACTCGAAGGAAGTTACCACTAAATATCATAAGAGCACCGCTCGTTAGCATCATACTTAATCCTACTGTTACAAATATTTGTGTTACATGTTCTGCTCCTATTAATCTCTTTATCAGTATTTCATTTAATAACCAACCAATCGCAAACATCAACGGCGTTACTATTAAAATGGCATAGTATGGTCCGATTTGTAGTGTAGAATATAAAAAGAATGCGATGTACATCCCACACATGACAAACTCACCATGCGCAAAATTTACAATCCTCATAACGCCAAAGATTAATGTAAGTCCAATAGCCATCAGGGCATAGACTCCACCAAGCAAAATGCCTCCTAGTATTAACTGTGTAATCAAATATTATACCTCCCTTGTTTTTTGTTGAAATAATAGGGGTCTATACTTCTATAGACCCCTATTATTTAATTTGAAAGTGGAATTTTAATTGGTTCGGTATTGGCAAACTCATCTGGCCAGACTAACTTAAAATCACCATCTTGCCACTGCATTATGATTGCTTTTGCTCTGTTATTTTGTCCTGCATGGTCTTCATCAGGGCCATTAAATTTGGCTCCGATACCATTTGGAAGTCCACCCTCGGGAATATCGATATTCAGCAAGGCTTCTTTAATACCTTTTGAATCAAGGCTTTCAGCATTTTGTAATGCTTCGTGGAATAGGACCCATGCTGCATTTACAGCCCTCCACGTTAATCCAGTTGGCTCAGTACCTTTAATCTCATGCCAGCGTTCCAAAAACTCATCTTGTATAGCTTTAGCCTCTTCGGAAAGTAATTCTGGATTTGGTAGGGAAGGGGCTTCAGCAACAAAGATTCCGTCAGCATCGTCTCCAAGTTTTTCTGCAAAGTCAGCTAATGCGTAACCTGCTGCAGTTCCAACAATTGCTTTCGGTTTAAAGTCTAGTTGTTTTGATTGTTGTACAAACAAGATAGCATCATTAATATAAGAGGCAGCAAAAACTATGTCAGGATCCAATTCTTTATACTTGTGAATTGTTGAAGATAAGTCATTTGTTGTTGAATTATAGCTATCAATAGATAGTACATTAAATCCAAATTCATCAGCATGTTTTTCAATAGCTTTTGCTGCTGATGTACCGAATGAAGATTCTTCATGCATGACAACAACCTTTAATTCTTTTGCATCAATTCCTAACTTTGGAGAAATGACATCATTGGCAAATTCTGCAGCACTTACTCCCATCATGGAAGCGGTTTCAGTTACTCTGATGATATTTTTGAAGCCCCTTTCGGTAATTTCATCTGAAACTGCATTTGCCTCTACATAAACCACATTACTTCTCTCGGCAACTTGTGTAGCGGCCATTGAAATTCCACTTGAGTATGATCCTAGAATTGCTGGTACCTTTTCATTAACAATTAGTCTTTTTGCTTCATTAGCTGCCGCTGTAGCATCTGGTGCATCAGCTTTAACTAATTCGATTTTTTTTCCATTGATTCCACCTTCATCATTTACCATATCTGCAACAACTTGAACAGCATCGTATGAATCGTTTCCTAAAAGGGCAAGTGGTCCAGTTAATGGAAATAATACCCCAATTCTGATTGTGTCACCTGACTTTCCTTTGCTATCTCCTCCCGAACTATCAGATGAACAACCTGCAAACAACAGCACCAAGCTTATTAATAAAGCAACAAACCCTACTTTCTTACGGTTTTTCATAGAATTCCCCCTTTAATTATTTGAAAAGAGCATACATTCTGTTATCCTGGATTAAGGTCTCAAAAGAATGCTCAAATTTCCTAGTTTTTTGTTTGATTTAGTACACTGTTTTAAAAACTGGTTCTCACCTTAATAACCTTTTTAGTAGTTTCCCAGAATTGGTTCTCGGGAGCTCATCAACAAACTCGATTATTTCAGGCACTTTAAATTTTGCAAGGCGAGACATTAAGAAGTTATTGATTTCTTGTTCGGTTAAATAAAATTCTTGCTTTATCATGATAAAAGCTTTTATTACTTCTCCTTTTTCTTCGTCGGGAATACCTACTACAGCTGTTTCTTGAATACTAGGATGTTCTAAAAGAACTTCTTCAATTTCACGGGGAGAAACAACGAATCCCAAAGTCTGAATAATATCATTTCTCCTATCAACTATGAAAAAATTCCCGCTTATATCTTGGTAACCTAAATCCCCAGTTAAAAACCAGCCTTTAACTAAACTTCTATTTTGAAAAATCTCTTCTTTAACATAACCTTTCATAACCGATTTTGATTGAACTGATATTGCTATTTCTCCAATTTGGCCTGGTGGGAGAACCACACCATATTCATCAAGAATCTGGATGTGGTGATTTGAAAGAGCTCTTCCTATCGATCCCTTTTTCCTGTGGTGTAAATCGGTGTATTCCATGATAATGCTAGCTGAAGTTTCAGTAAGTCCATATGAATCTAGTAATTGAACGTTAAAGTATTTTTCAAATTCCCGTTTAAGTTTGATGGATGAAGAACTTCCACCTGTAATGCCATATCTAAGATTATGAGTAATAATTTTATCCATTTGTTTTAGAAAATTATTTAACCTATAGTAAGTAGTTGGAGTACTCATCATTACAGTAGCTCCCTGCTTTTCGATTCCCCAAATAAGGTCCTGCTCTTTTTCATCTTCTTCAAGTAAAATCAAAGATGCATTGCACCAGACAATGAAATTTAATGCCATAATTTGGCCATATACATAAACTAAAGGAAGGCCAGTGAGCAGTTTATCTTCAGAAGAAAATTTAATAGCCTGTTTTATGGGATTCATTTTAGAAAGTATATTTTCATGAGTTAAAATAACTCCCTTTGGTGTACCAGAAGTTCCAGAAGTGTAAAAGATTACTGCATCATCTCCTTCATTTTGACTAGTCGGAGAATAGTGAGTATTTATTTTAAATAATGAAAAGGGATTAATCAGCTCAACTTCACTTGGGTAACCGCTTACAATGTTATGTGTTGTAAATTGAAAGTCCTTCCCTTTTGAATCGCTACTGAAGAGGGATAATTCTGAAATCAGAAGATTTGATTCAGAATGATACAATATATGCTCAATTTCTTGATCTTTAAGTAAATGATGTATCGGTACACACACTGCTCCAATTTTTAAAATAGAATAATAAGCTACTATAAATTGAACATCATTCGATAATACGAGAGCAATGCGGTCATTTGGTTTAGCTTGAAACTTATTTATTAAATCATTTGCAAATATATTTGACATTTTATCTATCCAACGATAAGAGTAAGAACCACTTTTAGTTATCAAAGCTTTTTTATGTGGTGTTTTAATTGCAGCTTCTGTTAACCAAGTATTAATTTTCATGCCCATTAGCATCACACCTTTAGTCTATTTGCTTTTATATATTGCAAGTACCGTGCCAACCTGTAATCCTCTATTTTTATTGAATTTGTCTTTATATATGTCTCACACATTAATTCAAATGAATTAAAACTAAGTCTCTTTAATTCATTAATAATTCATAATAAACTAAAATTTATGTTTGTACTTTGCCATACTTCTTCTCATAGCTCCGTAATTTTCTAAAGAATGTTGATTGGCTCATGCCTAAGGCCTTTGCAGCTTTATAAGTACTTTGATATCTTTGGTATGTAGAGATTATTGTATGTGCTTCTCGTTCTTCTGCACTTCTAGATAATACAGTACCTGAACTAATTTCTAAAACGTTATTTGCATGATTTAAAATATTTTCTGGTAAGTCATCTGGATAAATTGTCGTTTCAAGGGTTGTAACTACTAATCTTTCTACTACATTTTGCAGTTCACGTACATTGCCTGGCCACGAATATTGTATTAGTTTCGCTAAAGCTTTATCAGATATTTTTCTGTTAATTCCATATAAATCTTTATACTTTTGTAAATAAAACATAATAAGTGGTTCAATATCATCTACCCTTTCTCTAAGAGGTGGTAAGTATATTGGGACCACGTTTAATCTATAGTATAGATCCTCTCTAAATTCTCCTTCTTTAACTAATTGCTCGACATTCCGATTGGTTGCCGCTATTACTCTAACATCTACTTTAATAGGGGTGGAACTTCCAACTCTGGTGATTTTTTTGCTCTGTAAGAAGTGCAGAAGTTTTACCTGTAAGGATTGAGACATTTCACCAACTTCATCTAACAGAATGGTTCCCTTATGTGCCATTTCAATATGCCCTTTTTTTCCATCCTTTTTTGCACCCGTAAATGAACCTGGGGCATAACCAAACAATTCTGATTCTAAAAGCGTTTCCGAAATTGCACCACAATTTATTTCTATAAATGGACCGTTGGATCGCCCGCTTTGTTGATGAATTGTATGTGCCAAAATATTTTTTCCAACCCCCGACTCCCCTAAAATAAATACTGTTGAATCGACATTAGCTACTCTCTTGCCTAGTTGGAATACATCCTTTACATTTTGACTGTTAACAACAATCTCTTTCTGTATGTCATCTAGTGTAGTTTCTAACCCTAAATGAATATCTTGATTTATTGTTGCATGATTATCTTCTCTTGTATTGGATGTCTTATTAAGCGTTTCAGTGATGTCTCTTATACTACAAACCACTTGTGCTACGTCATTTTTTTCTCCAAACACTGGTATTGCTGTTACTACAATATTCCTATTAGAATTAGTCAATTCTTTTTCAGTTACCTTCATCCCTTTTTCAATTGCTTTTTTTGCTGTAATAGTGGAGAAACCTTTTAGATCATAGAAATCATCTATTTTTTTCCCGATTACTTCTTTTAGGGGATAACCATAAAATCTAGAGAAAGCTTCATTTACTTTTAAAAAAACTCCATCTTTGTCTATAACGAATAGTGGATCGTAACAAAGTTCAAATGTTGTTTCAAATAGGTTAAGCTTAATATCATAATCTTGAATACGAATTTTCCACACCTCTTTCATAATAATTAACTTTATATAACAGTTACTTTCATGAGATGTATGCCTCTAATCCATATTTTTGAATTTTCTTTAATATAGTAGTATGACTAACCTCAAGCATATCGGCAGTTCTACGGGCGGATTTGTATTTTCTAAGCGCTTGCTCAACAATATTTTTTTCATATGCTTGAATAAGCTCCTTTAAAGAACCAGAACATTGTGCATTCTCAATTGACTTTATATTTACAAAGGTTATATCTTCAGGCTTTATTGCATTACTTGATGAATAGTGAATGGCTCTTGAAATAACATTATGTAACTCAATGGTATTTCCTGGCCAATCGTAACTTTGAAGTAGCTTTAGTGTATGTGGATGTAGGAATTTTTTATTATATAAGTGCGACTTGTTATACTCGTCTAAATATGAATTTGCAAGAGACAAAATCTCTTTCTTTCTCTTGCGCAGTGGAGGAATATTTATAGGGAACACACTAATTAAATAAAACAGTTCAAAATTAAACTTATTTTCATTTACTAGTTGAAGTAAATCCTTTTTAGAAGAAGTGATGATACGACAATTTACTTTATTGTCATAACACTCACCGATTCTTCTAAAACTTCGATTTTTTAAGGTTTCTACTAACTTGGCTTGAGAAAAAAGGGATAAGTCCGATATTTCTTCTAAATGGATTGTTCCATCTTCTGTTAATTGAAGTAACCCTGGTTCTTCCTTGCTTTTTCCGAATAACTCTAAATTAAATAAGGAATCTGGCATAAATGAACAATTAACTGATACAAAAGGACTGCCTTTATTCTCTCCGTGGTTATGAATAATTCTTGCAAGTAAATCCTTTTCGGTGCCCTCTTCACCATATATCAAAATTTCCTTGTTGTTTTTTGCGAGGGATTCCGCTTTTTCTATACAAATCTTCATATCTATACTTCGATATTTATTGTGCATATAGTATTTTTGATCAATCATTTTGTACCCACCCTTCGTTTTGGAAACTAAACGTTCCAGTGGAAACTATTCTTATTAAACTATTCGTTTTCATTGTGTTTACTTCCTTCTAAAGTGATGTAAAATTTAAAATGTAAATAATATTCTGTGAAAGGGAGCTAAAACAAATGAGTAAAAATGCTGCACTATTAAGAAACGGAATAAATATTAAAGGACTACAGGATTTCAAAAAAGATATTGCAATTAACCCAGAAAACGGGATGATCAATTACAAGGTTAATTTAGAATGGCTGGGTGGTACGAAATCAAAAGTGACGACTACTGGTATTACACTAGGTAATGAAAAGCTTAATCGTAATTTTTCATTCATTATTGATGAACCTGAACAAATCTTAGGTGAAAATACAAATCCGACTCCACAAGAATATTTGCTTGGTGGAATGGGAGGATGTATTCTAGTTGGTTATACTGTAGGTGCTTCAGTATTAGGTATTACTCTCGAAAAACTCGAGGTGGACCTTGAAGCTGATCTAGATTTAAGAGGTTTTACAGAGGTGAATCCAGGCTCTCCAATTGGATTTATAGATGTAAAATATACAATCCGCGTTAAAGGAGATGGCACGAGGGAACAGTTTGAAAGCATTCACCAAAAAGTCATTGAAACATCTCCTAACAGAGCTACTATTTCAAATCCAATTAATGTAATTTGTGATTTAGAAATAGAAGAATAAGAGAATTGATATTTATTAAATAATAATTACAAAGAGTGTTGAGTATGATTTATCAACACTCTTTGTATAATCCTAATTTAAATTTACTACTGTTCTACCTCTTAATTTCCCCTTTAAAATTTTATCCAGTTCCCCTTCAAGTCCTTCTAAAGACACTTCTTGAACAATTTCTAAAAGTGATTCTGGTTTCCAGTCACTTGCAATTTTTTCCCATATTTTCACCCGTGTGTCCATTGGACAGAGTACGGAATCAATACCAAGAATATTTACCCCTCTCAAAATAAATGGAAATACAGTTGTATTAACCTGATTTCCCCCAGTTAAACCGCTTACTGCCACTGATCTTCCATATTTCAAATGACTTAAAATTGAAGCTAGTGTATTTCCTCCAACAGGGTCAATAGCGCCTGCCCAACGTTCTTTGTCTAATGGTCTTACTTCATTAGGAGTAACATCTTCACGTGAAATGATTTCACTTGCACCAAGCATTCGTAAAAAGTCATGCTCACTTTCCTTACCAGTACTTGCTACTACATGAAAGTTCAGTTTTGCAAGTATTGCTACCGCAATACTTCCTACTCCGCCAGTTGCACCTGTAACTAGAACAGGTCCATCTTTTTGAGTCAAACCAGATTCCAGTAAGCGTTGAATCGATAATGCAGCAGTAAAACCTGCTGTTCCAAATATCATTGACTCTTTCAATGTTAGTCCTCTAGGCAATGGTACTACCCATTCCGCTGGAACCCTCGCATACTCGCTAAATCCACCAAAATGGGTCATACCTAAGTCGTAACTAGTAACTAATACGCTGTCACCAACTTTAAATTTCTCGGACTCAGAAGATACCACAATACCTGATAAATCAATCCCAGGAATAAATGGATAAGAACGGACTATACGTCCGTTCGGAATACTCGCCAATCCATCTTTAAAATTGATACTTGAGTACTTAACACGGATAATGACGTCACCTTCTGGGAGTTTATCCAATGTAATCTCTTGAATTCCCTTGGTAAATAGAGCTTCCGTTTTATCTACAATAAAAGCTTTAAAAGTGTCATTCATATTTGAATTTCTTCCTTCATGTTGTAGTTATAGCAAATTTGGTATAACTTCTCTATTTCATCTTCTGTAGGGATTTTAGGATTATTCGCAGGGCTTCCACTAGCTAAAGAATCCTTCGCCATTTTCTTTACAACTTTATTCATTGCTTGTATATCGATACCCCATTCTTTCATATTAGGAATATTGAGGTTCATACAAAGCCTCTTCACCTCACGAACCAGATTTATTGCGATGTCTTTTTTTGCAAGCCCTTTCATTTCTGGATTTAAGTATCTTCCGATTTCAGCGAGTTTTTCATAGCATTCGTCCATACTAAATTCAAGTACTGCAGGTAATAACATGGCGTTTGAGACCCCATGTGGTACATGGAAAATAGCTCCGATTGGCCTTGACATCCCATGTACTAAGCAAACAGAAGAATTAGAGAATGCAATTCCTGCTTTTAAAGCACCAAGCGACATCATTTCCCTTGCTTCAATATCTTCTCCATTTTGATAGGCTCTTTGGATACTATCAAAGATTAATTTAATAGCAGATAAAGCAAACGTATCGGTAAGCGGATGAGAACGTTTTGAAATATAAGCTTCAATCGCGTGTGTAAGCGCGTCAACACCAGTTGCTGCTGTTATATTTTTTGGTGATGATAAGGTTAGCAGTGGATCAACAATTGCTACATCAGGCATAAATGCAGGTTGTTTTATCATCATCTTAACATCTGTCTCTGTATTTGTAATTACCGTTACGTCTGTTGCCTCTGAACCTGTCCCAGCAGTTGTAGGGATAGCAATAAGTGGTGTCGCTCCATTTTTTGCTACTTTTTTGTTGCCAATATATTCACTTATATCCCCTTCGTTTTTAGCAAGAACTGCCACCGCTTTAGCTGTATCAATACAGCTTCCTCCACCTAAAGCAACGATTACATCACAATCTGTTTGTGAAAACAACTCTAATGCTTTAACGACATAATTGTCAGTTGGTTCAGAGTTTACATCTAAAAACGTAGAATATGATATACCTGATTCATGTAAATATTCTTGACATTGATTAACATATCCTAATTTATCCATAATTTTATCACTTATAATTAAAGCTCTTTTTCCTCTTTCACTTACTACTTCGCCAACCTTCATAAAGGAATTTCTACCATAGAAGATTGCTTTTGGCATGAAAACACTATAAAAGGAATCCACAGTAATACCTCCAATCAATATTAATCCGTAGCAATGGTATGTGATCCGTTATCTTTCTGCTTACTATTTAAAAACTCAATCAGAATATCATGTAAAATAAGAAGCGACCTTTTCATTTGTAATTTCTTTTAAGTACTTATATTTCCAATTAGGAGTTCTATCTTTGTCTACCAGTACTGATCTAACACCTTCAAAAAAGTCAAAGTTGTTCATGAAGTTCATACTTAAATTTAATTCCATATCAAAACACTCTTTAATCGTTTTTGATTTTCCTTTTTGTAATTGTTGTAGAGTTACTTTTAAAGAAAGTAGGGACTTAGACAAAAGGGTTAATTTTGTCTTTTCAGCCCAATCGCTACTATCATTATTTAAAGAAACTATAGTCTCTTCGATCGACTCATATTTAAAATGTTTGTTAATTCTATCATAGTTATCGGCTAGCTCTGACGACTCGGTTGAGGATTCTCTACTGTGATGATTTACTATTCTAGTAAGCTCGGTTTCTACTGAACTGGCAAACCAATCATTTGACAAGAGATCAGATTTTAATTTCGGCCAACTTATTGTATCTATTTGGTAGTCGGCGGCTCCAGTATAGATTACATCCTCAGCATTGATTATATTTGAGGTAAGTGCTAAATATCGGCCAATTTGTCCTGGCATTTTATTAAGGAAATAACTAGACCCTACATCCGGAAAAAAACCAATATTCATTTCAGGCATTGCCCATTTTGTCTTTTCTGTGACTATTCTATGGCTACAGCCAATAGATAAGCCTACCCCTCCACCCATTACAACTCCGTCCATATATACTAGAATTGGTTTTGAGTAGTGATGTATAAGCAAATTCATCTGATATTCTGTTGAAAAAAAGGAAAAGGCTTCCTCTTGAATATTTGTATCTCTTAAATCATATAATGCACGCATATCGCCACCAGCACATAAACCTTTCGTTCCCTCACCTGTAATACAAATGAGGACAACACGTTGGTCCACCTGCCAATTTAGCAATTGTTCATAAATAATTCCCACCATCTCAGTATTTAATGAATTTAATACTTTTGGTCGATTTAAGGTAATCCAGCCAATATTATTTTTTACTTCTACTAATACACTTTGTTGTTCCAAAATGGGAAACACCACCTGGTATATTTTCTCTTTACTTCGGAATAGTTAAATAAATTAATAACGAGCTGTTAGCATTTTTTTACGGGTATAAAAATTTATCCCATCTTTACCATTTGCATGAAGGTCTCCATAGAAAGAATCTTTATATCCTGAAAACGGGAAAAAAGCCATTGGTGCGGGAACTCCAAGATTTACGCCAAGCATTCCAGAATCTATCTCATCCCTGAACTTACGTACAGATTTAGCACTATCTGTGTAGAGACAAGCTCCATTCGCAAATTCGGATTGATTTGCTAATTCAATAGCCTCATCAAGAGTATCTACCCTTACAATTGAAAGTACTGGTGCAAATATCTCATCTTGCCATATCTTCATTTCAGGTTGGACATTATCAAAAATTGTAGGTCCAACAAAGTATCCGTTTCCTTCTATTTCATCTTTACGACCATCTCGAACTAAAACAGCACCTTCCTTCTCTCCACTGTCAATATAGCCGATGGTTCTAGATTTATGTGAATCTCGAATAACTGGACCAAGTGTGACATTTTTATCTAATCCATTCCCTACAATTAAATTGTCCGCAGCATTTTTAAGGTTTTCTACTAGACGATCTGCTACATCACCTACAGCAACTACGACAGAACAAGCCATGCATCGTTCTCCTGCAGATCCAAATGCAGCACTAATAATATTTCTAACAGCATTATTTAAGTCAGCATCAGGCATAACAATAGAATGATTTTTTGCTCCCGCTAGTGCTTGAACTCTTTTTTTATTTGCGGCTGCTTCTTTATACACATACTCTGCAACAGGTTGGGAACCAACGAATGAAACCCCTTTTATGTCTTTATGTCGTAATATTCCATTAACCACGTCATGTGCACCATGAACAATGTTCAGTACACCTTCAGGTAGACCCGCTTCTGTAAATATTTCAGCCAATCGATTTGCCAAAAGTGGGGTTCGTTCTGATGGCTTGAGGATAAAAGTGTTTCCACAGGCTATAGCCAAAGGGAACATCCAACACGGAACCATCATTGGAAAGTTAAATGGTGTAATTCCACCGATTACCCCGATTGGATAGCGATACATACCAGACTCTATTCCGGAAGCAATATCAGGCAGTTGTTCCCCCATCATTAACGTTGGTGCTCCAGCAGCAAACTCCACACATTCTATTCCACGCAGTACTTCACCATAAGCATCCTCATATGTTTTGCCATTTTCTTTTGTTATTAAATTTGCAAGCTCCTCCCAATTCTCAGTTAAGAGCTGTTGGTACTTAAAAAGTATACGAGCTCTTTGTGGAACTGGGGTCCTTTTCCAACTCAAGTATGCCTTACTTGCCGATTCGACTGCTTTGTTTAGGTCTTCAGTTGTTGAAATCGGAACATAAGCCAATACTTCGCCTGTAGCTGGATTGTACACCGGTTCTACATTTTCAGTTGTCGACTGCATCCACTGTCCACCAATATAATTTCTTAAAGTGTTCGTTTCTGTGATTGTTTTTGCCATTTTAAAAACTCCTCTCTTTTTCACCTATATTTGGAATGTTACTATACAAAAATCAAGAACTTGTCTTGTTTGGAACTTGATCTTATTGATCTATAAAGTTTGCTTTTCGCTTTTCAACAAAAGCAAGTACTCCCTCTTCCATATCTTTCGTGCCGAACATTTCTCCAAAAAGTCTTGCTTCTAGTTCCAACCCTTCATATAAATCTTTTTTAATACCTGTATTTACTGCTTTAAGTGTTGCAGCTATTGATATTGCACTTTTTTCATTTGCTATTTTATTTGCTAATTTTATTGCTTCTTTCATGAGCTCTTTATAAGGATATGACCTATTTACTAAGCCAATATTCTCTGCTTCTTTTCCTTTTATAAACTCACTAGTCAATATCAGTTCCAATGCTTTAGCTGTGTTCGTTAGTCGAGGTAATCTCTGAGTTCCTCCAAACCCTGGAATAAGCCCCAAGTTCAATTCAGGCTGCCCCATCACAGCATCTTCGGCAGCTAACCTCATATGACAACTCATAGCGAGTTCCATACCGCCTCCTAAACATGCACCATTAATTACAGCAATCACAGGTTTCTCTAATTGTTCTATCTTATTGAAAAGAGCTTGTGCTTTCTTAGCCATTACCTCACCTATTTCAACGTCGCCAATGGCTGTTTTAAATTCCTTTATATCGGCACCTGGGACAAAAAATCTTCCTTCACCAGTAATAATAATTACTTTTACTCCACTAACTTTTCGATCGAGATAATCAATACAATCTGACAAACCATTAATCGTATCAGAGTTCAATGCATTTGCTGGTGGATTAGCAATATACACAATTCCTACACGGTCTTCAATTTTTAAGTTTACATTTGTAAATTCTTTTACCTCAGTTGTAGACATTTAATCACTCCTAAAATTGATATACTTTCAAAGTGGATTAGCATTCATTTGTTTTATATGCAAGAATCATACCAACTAAATAAAGATATATATTATCTGTATTTTTAAAATTTATTGAAATCAAACTGAATTAAAATGAATTAGTTTAATTCAGTTTTGACTTAAACTAATTTCTTTCTGTCAAGAAGATATCTACTCAAAAACCAATTTTTATAAAAATTAAGTGATGACTACGCTTTATAAACTTTTGTAGCCATTTTTTCTAATCGACACCCATTTTATCAACCGCCTCCAAGGTTAAAATACATTTGTTAAAGATATTTCCAGAAATTGTAATGAAGAAACTTCCCCAGGATTAATAATTGTGATTGATTAAGGTTAGGTAAGTAGAAAATTAAGTATTGTTAAAACCTTTAAGACTTTATAAACATTATTAGTAGCCACGATTTTGACTTAAATGTTTAAATCTTTCCAAACATAGACATAATAAATAGAGCTATGTTAAATAACATAACTCTTAAAGACACACCGTGTAATTCCCAATCCCGCTCCAATAAATATAAGAAGCAAAAAATCGATTCTTTAGAACTTAATAGATATTATGTAAACTAAATAAAAACTTCATCAAACATAAGTATATCCTTAAGGTAGATATATAGTTAAAAGCAGTGTGATTTCTGATGTGAAATCCACTGCCTCTATTCTATATCTAATTTTATTTATAGCTTTTCAAATGCGAGTAACTTTAAAGAGAAACAGATTAGCTTATTATTGACTCCACTTATTGACCATCGCAGGTTTTAAGTCCAGAAAGCTTTATTTTGTCACGATGGAAACTCCACCATCAACAATGATATTTTGACCTGTTACAAAGGAAGATTCTTTAGAAAATAACCAGGTTACCACATCTGCCGCTTCAGAGGAGGTCCCCATTCTTCCTAGGGCATTAAGGCTGTTGTACTTTTCTTCTAACCATTCTGATTGCTCTTCAGTCAAGTTTTCAAATTTTCGTTCGATCATCGGAGTCCTGATTGCACCAGGTGTAATGGCATTAACTCGAATTCCTTTACTCCCATATTCTTGGGCGACTCCGCGGGTTAATGCCAGAATGCCACTTTTCCCAGCTGCATATGCTGTAGTGTATGCCGAACAAATCAAGGCATCCAGGGATGATGTATTAACGATTGAACCAACACCATTTTCAATCATTGCTTGCAGCTCATACTTCATACACAACCAAACTCCTTTGATCGTAGAACCCATCATATGGTCGAAGTCTTCTTCACTTAATTCATGTGTTAATGCAGGCGTACCTTCCGCATTTCCCGCATTATTAAATGCAAAGTCGATTCTTCCAAATGTGTTCACTGTTTCTTTTACCATCTGTTCTACTTCTATTCCTTTGCTTACATCGACTGATAGAAAAAGAACATGTGGACTAATCTGTTTCAGTTTTTCTAGGGCTGAGTTTCCGCGTTCCCTATTACGACCAACTATGACAACTTTTCCACTCTCACGAAGTAATCGTTCTGCTACGGCTAGTCCAATTCCAGAAGTTCCCCCGGTTATAAGCGCCACTTGATTTTCAAATTTCACACCATCCACCCCTTGTGGTTAGAATTATCTAAATTTTACCACAAAGGGAACCTTAACAAGAAACTTTAATTACAGGACTGCACATAAAAGCTAAAAACCTACATAGGAACCAGGATGACAATCGCTGATTCCTACCATAAATAAGCCTTTTTCGTAAATAATTCTAATAACTCCATGGCACTATGTACTTCTTTATCTGGTTTATAGGTAGCATTAGTCGGTAAAGCTTTCTTACGATGATTCATCCAGATCGCTTGCCAGCCTGCTTGTTTTGCTCCGATAATATCTTTTTCAAAATTATCCCCAATATACACGGTTTTGGTTTGGTCAAGGTCTAGTTTCTTTTCAATAAAATCAAATACTTCTCTTTTCGGTTTTGCATGACCAATTGTACCTGAAATAAACGTCATCTCTGCCGGAATCCATCGACTAAGGCTGAGTTGTTTAATTTTCATTGCTTGATGTTTTTCTTCACCATTTGTAAGAATTCCCAGCTGTTTTCCTTCTTTGTAGAGCACATTTAGCAGTTCCTCGACTTCGGGAAACAAGGTAATGTTTTTTTGTTCGGTCACATACGTTTCATGAAAAATAGCTGCTTTTTCTGTATCTATTGGGATGTTAAAGTCCTTACAGGCAGCCATAATTCGTCCGGTTTGCCATTCAAATTGGGATATTTCACCTGCTTCACTTTGATCAAATAATATCTCGCTATACTTACGACTTGCAGTATATAATTGATCAATCTCCTCGTCTGAAAATGGCTCTTGAAAAAGCTTCCTCACCGTTCTATGAAAAGATTGTGCTTGATCATATAGTGTATCATCGACATCAAAAATTATCGTATCCATTTTCACAGCCCTCCTTATATTA
>Ga0182742_1001719_pt1 | contig 26690 bp, 25 predicted proteins | sample eDN5th37CBELigMG_FD_128880 | JGI IMG/M metagenome (GOLD analysis project Ga0182742, IMG submission 128880) | Enriched Miracle-Growth compost microbial communities from Emeryville, California, USA - eDNA 5th pass 37_C BE-Lig MG (version 2)... ...
ATTCAAGGTGGAGCATTGGTACGATGTGTTAAAGGCAGCAGATCTTTTGTCAAGATATGATGTACCGATTGAAGTCACACCAACTCGTCACGCCATAACAAGAGCAGAAACAATTTATTTCTTCGATCCATCTGGAAACCGAAACGAAGCTTATTCCGGAGGATATATTACATATCCAGATTTCCCTACGATTACTTGGACGGAGGATAAAATCGCTCACGGAATCTTCTATCATAGAAAAGAAATGGTTGAATCCTTTGTTAAAGCACTAACTTAATCGTTTGCGATATATCTATTAGTAAAATGAAAACGTTTACTGTTCTTTGTTTAAGATAAATGATATTTCATATACCTTAAAAGCTAAGATAATAGAGGAGGAATTTTACATGAAAAATACAAACCAAATCACAAAAGGGAAAATCGACAGAGAGGCATGGTTAGCCACAGCTGAAAGAATTGGTCAAATTGCTGAGGCAGAAGCAAGAGAAGCAGATCAAAATGGTCGCTTTTCTCCTAAGGTTGCGGAGGCTATTCTTGAAGGGGGAATTAATAAGTTAATGCGCCCAGAACAATATGGAGGCACATTTGCTGATATACGCACCTTCACAGATATTGTCAGAACGGTAGCAAAGCATAGTGTAGCAGCTTCATGGTTAACAAATTTCTTTGCTGTGCATGATATTTGGCCTGCGTACCTTCCGCCAAAAGGGAGAGATGTCGTACTTGGTCATAATGGTCTGATTGCGGATGTGGTTGCTCCTCTCGGCCGCGCGGAGAAGGATGGAGAGGGCTATCGTCTTTTCGGTCAATGGAATTTCGCCAGCGGTATCTTATGGAGCGATTACGTTGGTCTTGGTGCCATGATTGATATAACAGGTGAAGGTCCGGAATATTGTTTAGCGGTTGTTTCAACGAAAGATCCAGACGTCAAAATCATTGAAAACTGGGATACGTTAGGGTTAAGAAGTACAGGCAGTAACGGGATACACGTGGAGGGTGCTTATATACCAGAACACCTCCTATTACCTGCTAAATATTTATTTAATATTGGAAAGCCGATGGGAGGAGAGTATAATCCAGAAGATCCGGTTTATCGCATGCCATTTATGCAGCTCTTCTTGATTGGTTTCCCAGCTACTGCACTTGGTGCTATGGAACGCTTAATGAGTATTTTTAAAGAACGTACAGAAAAGCGTATTCGTGTATTTAATGGAGGGACAAAAGAGAAGGATGGGGCTGGAAGCCAAAGATTGCTTGCTGAAATGAAGATTCAATACCGTGCAGCGGAAGGTTTGTTGAATCGCTACATTGAAGTCCTTGAAGAATGGCAGGCAAAGGGGCAAACTATTGCGGGGAATGAGGAACGTGCAGAGATTTATGCGATTAGATCGCAGATTGCTAGAATGGCAGCAGAGATGGCGTTGAAAGTGATATTAACACTTGGTGGAACGTCCATTTTTAAAGGAGACCCAGTGGAGCTGTTTACAAGAGACGTCATTGCATTCGCTTCACACCCAACAAATCTTTGGGAGGATGCAATGAGTGCATACGGAAGAACACAATTTGGCGGGGCGGCACATCCTGTTTGGTAATAGGTTTTATTTCTTAAGCCGACAGTAGTATAGTTCCTATGAATAGATAGTAAATAGAAAATAGATACGCAGATATAAAGTGATGAGCCCATTTATTAAAAATAAATGGGCTCATATTGTCCGAATAATGAATTTGAGGAATTGGCAAACAATCAATCCTATTGGTCGAAAAATATAGAATACTATATCAACTTAATATATGATGAAAGTAAGAGCAAAATGGAGAAATAATGATCTGGCTCTAAATGCCAAAGGTCTCTCAGATGATAAGCAGATCTATTTTGTTTACATGGTGGTGGGAATATGAATGCAGATGAATTAAGGCTAGAACAATTCTACAAAAAATCCAGTTCCGTTAATCAGGGTGTTCCTCAAGAAAACATGATTTCCATTCCAGCGGCTGCAATGGGGATGTTGCGGCAAGAGCTTCTTGAAACCATCGGCCTGGAACGAACAAAGGGCTTCCTTCTTAGGTATGGATGGCATTCAGGTACATATGATGCAGAAAAGGTAGCCGAGTTATCATGGAAGAATAAGCGAGATATGTTGATGGCAGGTCCTAAAATGCATGCTATGCATGGTTATTTTGAAGATTATAAAATAATAAAAGCAGAAATAGATTTGAAGAAAGAAACCGTTTATCATGAAACGATTTGGATTAATTCATATGAAGCAGCGGAACATATCAAGAAATTTGGTTCTAGTGATGAACCTGTATGCCACACATTAACAGGCTATGCGAGCGGTTATCTATCTAAAACACTAGGGGAAAAAGTCATTGCTAAAGAAATAAAATGTAAAGCAATGGGATATGAACATTGTCATGTTGTATGCCGTACCATTGAGGAATGGGATGGAACGATTGAGCAGGAGTTAGAATATTATAACGAGGAATCTATTATTGATGAATTAAACGAAACGGTTAGGAATCTTAAAATAGAAAGAGATAATTTAAGTAAGGCGTATGATGTGCATCATAAATTGGTGGAAGAACTGTTAAAGGAAAATAATTTATTCGGAGTGGCAAATACCCTATATAAGCATACCCATTTGCCTGTTCTAATTGAAAGTGAAAATCTAGAAGTTTTAGCAGCTGCGGGAACTTCAGAAGAAAAGGGAAACTGTTATTCCAGGCAATTAAGCCAATCTATGAATAAAAAAAGGAAAAAGGATTTTAAACAAATAACCAGGGCTACATTATTAAATGACTTTGGCGATTACAGCAGACTGATTACGCCTATCTATCTTCAAAAAGAGATTGTAGCATACTGCTCTTTTTTATATCAGGATTCGAAGCCGCAGGAGGTAGACAAACTCATACTAGAACAAGGGGCCTTGGCTAGTTCTCTCTATTTGTTTAATGAACGTACACGAATCCAAACAGAGCTGCGTATGCAAGGCAACCTATTGGATCATATCCTTTCAAATCAAATGACATTTGAAGAAATTTCTACAAAGGCTTATTATGTTGGATTTCAATTAATCCCTCCTTACTTCATGATTGCTATTTGTCCTAATCGTGAAAAGCTAACGATTATTGACGAACTAGAGTTTAGTGATCGCTTAATCAATGTCATTTCCCAATTCCTTAAGGATCGAAAAATGAATGCACTGTTAGGGAAAAAATCAGGGAAAATGATTATCTTTTTATCCGAAGATATCACATTGAAAAGTCAAAATAGTAAGAACAAGTTCTGTCATTCTATGCATGATTATTTGACCAAAAAGTATCCTTCTCAAGATTTTAAGTTTGGGATTAGTTCTAGCTCCTCCAAAATAGAGGAAGCTTCTCAATTATACGATGAGAGCAATTCCGCATTACAGATGGCAAACCATCTCCAAAAAGTAGTTTTCTACGAATTATTAGGGATTGAAGGAATTATTTTTCAGACAGAAAATGATCGGTTGCAAAAATTCGCGAAAAGAAAATTAGGCTCTTTATTAGAGGAAGATAAGAAAAAGGATATGGAGTTGACGAAAACTCTTTATCATTATTTAAACAATGGTTCTAATATTAATAAAACAGCAAAGGCCATGAATTTTTCAATCACCGGTCTAAGATATCGTCTGCAAAAAATAAATGAATTGCTAGAAGTGGATCTAAATATTCCTGATATATCGCATCAAATCTATTTATCACTTAAGTTGTTGATTTATTGGGGAGAGTTAGAGATTGATGTAAAACCTTCAATTTATATGAGTGATGAAGATCGGTTTAACGATTCTTGAAACATGAATAGGATTATAAAAAAGGAACCAAATTTTGGTTTCTTTTTTTGTAAGTAAATCCCGCCAATCGTTACTTGGGATACTTGCCTCACATCTGTCATTAAAGGATATATGATTACTTTATTATCGCAAAAAAAAAAGTTTCATCTCACTGTATTCTAGTAACAAATAGATAAAAGATTGTTTTGTTTCATATAGGAAGCAGGACAGATATTCCTGTTTATATTAGCGAATAATTCTTTATTCGTTATCACTTTCTTTATTAAATATAGATATGAAAAATGAGATGCTAGTTCAGTTTTGAAAGGTATCTTTTATTTGCATTTTTCAATGGATAAGTTCCTATTTTCTATGGTAACAACGGATTGAATTCTGTCGTGTACATACGAACTAGTTTACGAGATTATTTCTAAGTATAATATTTTTTTGGATAAGCATATTAATTTCTATAGGGGATTTCTTGTAAAAACATTGAAAACTTTATTTTGATATAATATAGTATAAATGTAAGCGTTATTAATTACCTATTAACAGTGAAAACGTTATTAATTTTTAATATAAAAATAACTTTTAAAGAAAAAGAAATTTCATGAAAAGGTTAGGGGGAACAGAAAATGGCACGAGTATTACGTCTTGGACGCGCTGAATTAAGAGTATTAGATTTAGATAAATCAGTAGACTACTATACAAATGTTATTGGTTTACAAGAAACTGGACGCATAGGGGAAAGTGTTTTCCTAAAAGCATGGGATGAATATGATCACCATAGTTTGATTTTGACAAAATCAAATAGTGCTGGATTAGCTCATTTAGCCTTTAAAGTTCAATCGATCGATGATCTAGCTTATTATGAAAAGAAAATTGAAGAATTTGGCTGTACAACAACAAGGGTGTCTGATCGTACAAGATTGGCTGAAGGGGAAGCGGTTCGTTTTATCCTGCCAACAGGTCATGCTTGTGAGTTATATCATGAAATTGAACTGCTAGGAACGGCAGTAGGAACAAAAAATCCCAATCCATGGCCATTAGGTACAAAAGGAATTGCACCGCACCGTCTTGATCACTTGCTATTAACTGGTGATGATTTGAAAACAGTTACAAGATTCTTTGTTGAAGTACTTGGTTTTGGGCAAAGTGAAAAGGTTGTGACTGAAGGCGAAGAGGAACTAGTCGGAAGTTTCTTATTCACGACAAATACGGCTCATGATATTGCCTTTGTAAAAGGACCTGATGCTAAACTTCACCATGCAGCATTTGGCGTTGATTCTTTACATGATGTATTCAAAGCAGCTGACTTATTATCTATGTATGAAGTGCCGTTTGATGTGACACCAACTCGTCATGGAATTTCAAGAGGACAAACGATTTATTTCTTTGATCCATCTGGTAACCGTAACGAAGCATTTGCAGGCGGTTATATGGCGTTTGCTGATATGCCAACGATTACATGGGATGCATCAAAAATCGGAACAGGTATTTTCTATCACCGTAGAGAACTTTCCGAATCCTTCCAGAAAGCATTAACTTAATATTGACCATCTATAAAAAAGGAGGGGGAAATCTGTATGTACAAAGTTACACTTAAAGCAAGAGGGCAGGAATTCGAATATTCCTGTGCACCGAATGTTACACCGTTAAGGGCAGCCCGTGATTTATTTATTCCGATTCCTACAGGATGTCAACGCGGCGGCTGCGGAATGTGTAAGGTAAAAGTCCTAAACGGAGAGTACGATCAGGATTTAGTGCGTTCTCATGAAGCCTTATCAGACGAAGAATTAGAAAATGGTTATGCATTAGCATGCTGTATGACTGCTAAAAGTGACCTTGAAATCATAACTGCTGAAGATTATGAGAAATTACAAAAATAAAGCTCAGTTAGATGATGCGATATAGTAGGTAAAAAAACCAATCGAACATGTTCGATTGGTTTTTTATCATTAAATACGTCTATTTAGCTAAAATAACCTCAATAGATTCTAATTCTTCTTTTGTTAGCACAATGTCACTTGCACCTAGATTCGCATCAATCTGTTCAGCACGTTTTCCCCCAGGTATGACCGCGTCTACACCATCCTGTGCTAAAAGCCAGGCTAGAGCCAAGTTGGGAAGTGAAATCTCTTTTTGTCCAGCAATATTTTTTAATTCTTCCACTTTATCAAGCGTATGTAGAAAATGTTCTTCTTGGAAGAGCGGAACTGAGTTTCTCCAATCACCTGAAGATAGCCGGAAATCCTTTTTATATTGTCCGCCGAGAAGACCAAAGGCTAATGGACCATATGGAATAAAGGAAATGTTGTTTTCAACACAATAGGGAAGAAGATCTTTTTCTACCGAACGATCGAACATGTTATAGGCTGCCTGCAAAGCAACAATTTCACCTGTTTGATTGGCTTCCTTAAGCTGTTCCAAAGAAACATTTGAAATACCGATGGCCCGAATCTTTCCTTCCGTTTTTAGTTTAGAGAGTTCAGCGACCGCTTCAGATAAATGGGTTTCATGATCTGGAAAATGGATGTAATATAAGTCAATATAATCCGTATTCAGGCGAGATAAGCTATTTTCTACTGCTTTCCTTAAATATTCCGGTTTGTTATTTTTTCGTACACTGCCGTCTTCTAACCATTCATTGCCGCCTTTTGTTGCAAGAACCAAGTTTTCACGGTTGACAGTTTTTAAAACCTCACCAATCAGCTCTTCCGAACGGCCTTTTCCATAAATATCAGCCGTATCAATAAAGGTAATCCCTTGATTGATTGCATGTCTAACCATTTCTTTCCCTTGACTTTCATCTAAATTAGCAAATAAATTATGTCCTCCTACCGCATTTGTACCCAGTCCGATTTGAGAGATGGTCATCTCTGTTTTTTTTAGTTGAGAAAATCTCATTATAGGCATCCTCCTTTTTGCATGTTTCTACTTTACTGTTCATTCCTTATGTAGGTTACCTTGAAGTCAATACTGATTATGGAGTCCAAGAAAGGGGATGTCAAATAATAGACAAGGATAAAATAGTTTTCCCTAGTATAGCTAGACCCTAGTAAATACTTTCAAGACTTCAATAGAAGAGAATAAAAAGATGTATTTTGTCGATAAAAATGTTTACTTTCTTTTAGAAAGATTCTGAAAATTGTGTGGACAAATATCTTTTCATTTGCTAATATAAGTTTTGTAAAGGGTTACAGAGAGAAAAGATATTAACTAACCTGTCTGATAACCTTATTATCGGTTGTATGAGATAATCTGTTTCGAGTCATTTCGAAACCAATTTTATTCTTTTATTTAATTGGTTGTCTGATAACCTTACAAATAAAGTTATCTGATAACCTTATAATAAATAGGTTTGGGGGTTGTGAAATGGATAGAATAAGACTAAATATCTCTCATCATTTTAGCAAGAATGGTACGTATACATATCGATTTCATGAATCATTGGCTAGAAATATATGAAACTAGCTGAAGGAAAGAACATTCATTGGTAAGTATGAAAGAGGAATTATCGATACTTCTGATATTATCTATCAATTATAAAGAAACCATAAAATAAATGAATCTCTTTACTATTTTAAGAAAATTTATAATAATAAAATTACTTAGCGAAATGGAGGATTATTTATGATACCAATTAAAAGAACGTTGGATAGAATTCCTGGGGGAATGGTCATTGTTCCACTATTCTTAGGAATTTTGATTAACACACTTGCCCCTAACGCATTACGTATTGGTGGCTTTACAGAAGGATTATTTGTTAATGGAGTTGTTCCTCTATTTGGATTTTTCTTTGTTTGTGTAGGTGCTGAGATTAATTTAAAAACAGCAAAAGGCGCTTTAGCAAAAGGTACAACCATGTTAGTTGGAAAATGGGTTATTGGTGCGGCATTTGGTATCATTGGTTATTTACTAGCTGGTTCAAATGGATTATTCTTAGGTCTTGCTCCGCTTGCCATTATTGCAGCTATGACAAATAGTAATGGTTCTATGTACCTTGCGATTACAAGTCAATTTGGAAAGGCGGATGACCGCGCAGCAATTGGAGTTTTATCATTAAATGATGGTCCGTTTTTAACGATGCTAGCGCTAGCCTTATTCGGGGGCGCAGGATTAGGTGGAGGTTTATTCTCATTTATTGATTTTGTTGCAGTTCTAGTCCCACTTCTATTAGGTATTGTACTAGGTAATTTAGATTCTGATATGAAAGACTTTTTAACAAAAGGAGCAGACGCTGTTATTCCATTTATCGTATTTGCACTAGGTATGGGGATTAATTTCAATGCGATTATTGAAGGTGGATTAGGTGGTATTGCACTTGGAGTACTTACTGTTATATTAACTGGTACAACACTTTCTTTTGTTTTCAAAAAGGTAGGCTGGAATCCAATTGTTGGTGTAGCAGAAGGTGCTGTTGCAGGTAATGCCATTGCAACTCCGGCTGCGATTGCAGCTGTAAATGCAAGCTTCGCTCCTCAAGTAGAATTAGCTACGGTTCAAATTGCGGCTGCAGTTGTAACATCTGGAATTCTGTTACCAATCTATGTTTCTTTTCTAGCGAAGAAATACGGAAGTCAATCTAAAACGGAACAACAACCAGTCAATCAAGATTTAGAATTAGCAGAAAGTTAAAAAAGTAAGCGGTTTAATAAATCCCTCACAAAAAGTTTTAAGACTCTTGTGAGGGATTTTTCTTTTTGCATACAGAGATAATTCTATTATTAATAGAAGGGAGAAGACAGTGATGTGATTAATCTTGTTGCTATGCCTCATTTGGGAGTTGACTTTACTATAATGCTTCTATTTATATTATTCATTATTTGCCTCTACAAAAATACCTTGCCCAAGAAAGCAAGATTGGAAATGGCATGCTATTTTGGGGAGTCTTCTCATCCTAGTGGCCCTTATTTTAGTAAATGGTTATGTTAACGAATAATGTTGATAGGTCGGATTTTTGACTCATCCGTGAGAAATGTCCATTTCTCACGCCTTTCAGCTGTGCTGAAAGGTCACTTCATAACCATACAGCTTTAGATGAGTCAAAAAACATCAATGTAAATTAACAAAGCTTAGTGAATAAAAAAGAAAATCAGTCTGTGAATAAGCATAACGACCAAAACGAGAATATCCTGAATAAGGTTTCAATCAAATAAAGAATAGAGCAAATCCATAAATGGTTTGCTCTATTTTTGAAGATTATAGTTATGAAGGCAAGAGTGATGAACGACTCCTTTAATATTTTAATATTACGAAAAAATATTTAGATAATTCCAAATAGTTTGTAGACAAACCTTTTAAAATATGTTATTTTTTAATTACAGTAACATTAGTTGTCAGATAACCTTATAGGATGAAAGGCAGCTTATTAGGTATTCATAAATCATGCTCATATCATACATAGTAATAGGAAAGCGCTGCAGAAAACATGATATGGAGAACCTAATCATTCTTTCGTTTTACTTGTCAGATAACCTTATAATAAAAATATCAACACCATTATTGGAAAGCCAATAACGATAACCTATCTCCACAAGGATAAACAGTAAAAGGAATAGGAGAATACAAGATTGCAAAGAGAAAGAAAATTCTTTATAGGTTAGTTGTCTGATAATAAGATTAGAAGGTATTCTATCTTTTGTAATAAAAGGTTATCCATATTATCATTTGCTAGTCTTGTTTCTTCATCATTATTATTCTTATAAATTGAAAGGATTTGATCATATGACAACAAAAACACTTACAAAAACAATGAAATCAGTTATTAAAGAAAATGCAGGTCCAGGACTTACATTTAAACAATCAGAAATTCCTCAGCCTAAAGAAGGAGAAATACTGATTCGTGTAAAATTAGCAGCTATCTGTGGAACGGATCTTCACATTTATCAATGGAATGATTGGGCAGCAAACGTTGGAATTAAAGTACCTGGTGTTTCAGGACATGAATGTGTGGGGGAAGTCGTTGAACTTGGAGCAGGTGTAACATCTTTCGCAGTGGGCGACCGAGTAAGCGTAGAAACTCATATTCCATGCGGCGAGTGTGAATTATGTTTAACTGGTAGACAGCACATTTGTGAGCATTTAACTTATTTCGGTCTTCATATTGATGGTTGCTTTGCTGAATGGGCAGTAGTTCCAGAAGTTTGCCTTCGTAAAATACCAGAATCTATCCCTGAAGAAATAGCAGCTATTCTTGAACCGCTAGGAGTTGGTGTACACGCAGCTCAAAATGGGGATGTAAAGGGTAAAAGGGTTGCCGTTCTTGGAGCCGGCCCAATCGGTCTTTATTCAGCGTGTGCAAGCTTAGCTTTAGGTGCTGAATCTGTGTATATCAGTGATTTAAAACAATCAAGATTAGATGTTGCACTGCAATGTGGTGACTTTAAGACATTTAACCCAGCAGAAACACCACTATCTTCTATTTTCAGTGATAACAAAATAGACGTGATTATCGAAACAACAGGAAGCGGACGAGCATTTACTGATGCACTGCCATATTTGAAAAAAGGCGGAAAAGCTGTGATGGTTGGTTTATTCCCAGGAGACGTTCCAGTGCCTTTATCTGGTGTAGCAACAAAAGAATTAACTTTAACTGGAGTTTCTGGTCGCATGATGTGGGAAACTTGGGACTTAATGGAACAACTTTTGCTTGAAAATAAATTAAATGTGGCTCCATCTATTACTCACCGATTTGCATTAGAAGATTTTGAAGAAGCCTTCAGGGTTGCAGCCGACGGAGAAGGGGTAAAAGTATTACTGCGCCCATAGTTCTTATTATATGCTGTCATGATTAGAAACAAAGGAGAAGAGCGGAACTCTTCTCCTTTGTTCTGTTTCAAAACTTTCATATGCTAGAGTGTTCAATCACTTGTATACATAAAATGATAGGATAACCAAATAGTAAAAAAGTTTTCATATGGAATTTAGAATTTTATAAATAGTTGCAATACCATTACACTAATATAATATGGTATGATGTCATTAAGACTATTAGATTATCAGACAATATGGTTACATTCTCTTAAGAGCTAGAGATATGGAGTAAACATACAGTAACAAATAACTTTGATTGTAATTGATTATAAACTGTGAAATGTTAGAAAATGGGATGATTAAACGATGATGGAGGAAAAAAATGGAGCCGCTTAAAATGACGACAGTAAGAATTTATGAAAAAATTGCTGATCATATTAAACAGCAAATTTTAGATGGTAAATTAAAACCAGGCGATAAACTGCCTTCTGATAAAGAGTTATGTCAGCACTATTCCGTTGGGCGTTCAACAATAAGAGAAGCACTCAGTGCCTTGAAAATTATGGGACTGATTGAATCAAGACAGGGTGAAGGAAGTACGATATGTAAAGTGGACCCAGAAGATGTTAAAATGCCAGACTTCAGTGGGTTTCTTCTTAGTGACCAATCCATTCTCGAATTAATGGAAGCGCGTAAGCTACTGGAAATATCCAATGCAGAGGTAGCAGCCAGCAGAAGAACAGATGAGGATTTAATGAAGTTTCAACAGATTCTAAACAGAATGCAGGTTCACTTATTAAACGAAGAAGAAAGCAAAAAAGAAGATATGCTTTTCCATCATACAATAGCTGAGGCCACTCATAACACCATTATGGTCAAACTATTAGAAACCATTTCTGAACAAATGGATAAAGCGATGAGAGAGATAAGAAGAGCAGGATTCCTGAATCCAGCATCAGCACAAAGACTTCTGGCTGAGCATACAGCGATTTATCAAGCTATTAAAGATCAAGATGCAGAAAAGGCCCAACAAAGTATGAAAAGTCATTTGGAATATTTTGAATCAGAAATACGAAATAATATAAAATTGAAATCTAACTAATTTATTGTAGTATTAAACTACCAGAGAGAGAGTAACTCCCTGGTACTTTTTTTAAAAGTTATTTTTAGATAATTCATAATAATCAGTAGACAAATAGGGGAGAATGTGTTATTTTTTTAATAACAACTTGTCTGATAACCTTATATGTTAAGAGATGACTGTCATATACAACTATATCGAAAGGAAAATATACAGATGAATATAAAAGATCGTGTGATTTTGGTTACGGGTGCCGGAAGCGGCATTGGGGAAGGGGTTGCAAAGAAGTTAGCACAAAATGGTGCCAAACTAGTCATTAATGATGTAAGCATAGAAAAGGCTGAGAAGGTTGCAAAAGAACTAAATGAAAAAGGTCAAGAAGCGATTGCTCTAAAAGCAGATATTACGAATATGAATGAAGTCCAAGCGATGGTGGATGAAGTTATTACACGATTTGGGAAAATTGATGGATTAGTTAACAATACAGGTGTGGTTAGAGATAATTTGATTTTGAATATGCCGGAGGATGATTTTGATTTTGTTATGAATGTCAACTTAAAGGGTGCCTGGATTTGTTCCAAAGCCGTACTCGGGCATATGAAAGAAGCTGGGTATGGCCGAATTATCAATATATCCTCGCGTGCTTGGTTAGGACAGGTTGGCCAATCCAATTATTCTGCATCAAAGGGAGGACTTGTTAGCTTGACTCGCTCACTAGCACTTGAATTTGCCCAATTCAATATTACAGTTAATTGTATTGCACCAGGATTAATTGATACACCGTTAATTCGCAGCCTGCCTCAAAAGGTACAGGATAATCTTATCAAAGCTCAGCCAACGCCATTAATTGGAGAGCCAAAGGATATCGCTAATACCGTTCTATTTTTCGCATCTGAGGAAGCAAGATATATTACAGGACAAGTACTGCATGTGGATGGCGGCAAAAGCCTAGGGGCACGTAATATATAAAATAGACTACATAAATATTAGTAAGGGGAGAAAGACATGCAACCTCTAGAAGGAGTCAAAATATTAGATTTATCCAGAACGCTTGCAGGTCCCTTCTGTGCTATGCTGCTAGGTGATGTGGGAGCCGATGTGATTAAAGTCGAACAACCTGGAACAGGAGACGAAGCAAGAAGATTCACTCCTCCTGCATGGGATGGAGAAAGCTGCTACTATCTTACAGCGAATAGAAATAAAAAAAGTATAACCGTAGATTTAAAGAGTGAAGAGGGGAAAGAAATTATTTATAAGCTGGTTAAAGACGCGGATGTGTTAGTGGAAAATTTCCGAACAGGCGCCCTCGATCGAATCGGATATGGTTATGAAGAATTAAAGAAAATTAACCCAAGATTAATCTATTGCTCTATATCTGGTTTTGGCCGGACTGGTCCAGAGAAATATCGGGCGGGGTATGATTTATTGTTACAAGGCTTTGGCGGGTTAATGAGTATTACCGGGGAACATGATCGTCCACCAGTAAAGGCCGGTATGTCGATTGTTGATTTAACAACAGGAATGTTTGCTGCTTACGGAGTATTAAGTGCTCTTTTTTCCAGGCAGAAGACAGGTAAAGGGCAATTGCTTGATGTTAGTTTATTAGATGGACAAGTTATGCTCTTAAATCACATGGCAACAGGCTATTTAGCAACGGGGAAACCTGCAGGAAAAATGGGATCCGGGCATCCTACACTTGTACCGTATCAAGCCTTCCAAACAAAAGATTCTTCTATTATATTAGCAGTGGGAAATGACGGCCAATGGAACAAGTTATGTATAGCTATGGATTGGATGGACTTGTTGGAGGATGAGCGCTTTAAAACCAATCAAAACAGGGTGGCTAACAGAAATGAGCTTATTCCCATTCTTATCAGCAGATTCGTTCTGATGGAGAGTAAGGATATCTTTGAAAAAACAGAAAAAGCTGGGGTTCCGTGCGGTCCCATTCATACCATTGATCAAGTTCTCAACCATCCTCAAGTAATCGAGAGAGAAATGATTATCGACGTGGAACATCCTCATATAAAGAATTTAAAAATGCCAGGATTTCCGGTTAAATTTTCAGAAACACCAAGTACAGTAAGACAACATCCGCCGCTTCTTGGAGAACATACAGATGAAGTGTTATCTCAATTAGGATATACAGAAGAGGAAATAGAAAAACTTAAAGCGAGTCAAGTCGTGTAAAAGAAAGGGATTACCCTTAAAAAGGTTGTCAGATAACATGATTATAATATTAAATTTGCTTTGAATGATATTTACTTGGGTAAGGAGTGATGAAATGGCTTTTGCCACATGGGAAAAAACAGGTATGAATAACATGATAGGAAAAATTGTCTTAAATCGACCTGAAGCTCGTAATGCCTTTAACACGGAAATGGGGAAACAAATAATTGATATCTGTCAGGAAATCGCAAAGAGCGATGTTCGTGTAGTGTTGTTAACTTCATCTGATGCGAAAGCCTTTTGTTCTGGTGCTGATTTAAAAGAAAGAAACGGGATATCTGAAGAGGAATTTCATCGTCACCATGAAATCTTTGCGGAAATGTTTAACAGTATTGCCGATTTACCGCAGCCAGTTATTGCTGTTGTGGATGGATATGCACTAGCAGGCGGTTTCGAATTAGCACTCAATTGCGATATGATTCTTGCCTCAGAAAAAGCTGTTTTTGGTCTTCCTGAAGTCACTCGCGGGATTATGCCGGGAGGAGGAGGCTCACGATTACTGCAGCGAAGAGTTGCTGTACATCTTGCGAAGGAGTGGTTATTTACAGGTAAGCTCGTAAAAGCTGAAGAAGCGAATCGGGCAGGCTTATTGAATGAGTTAACAGAGTCATTCGTTCTAAATACGAGAGCCATCGAACTTGCCGAAAGCATCGCAAAAAATGCACCAATTGCTGTTCAAAATTGCAAGTCATCTGTTAATAGTATTCAAGGAAGAATCGAGAAAGAAGCGAGAGAAATAGAAGATGATTATTACAGTCGTTGTTTACATACGGAAGATCGTTTCGAAGGGATTCGAGCTTTTGTAGAAAAAAGACCGCCAGTATTTAGCGGGAGATAGTCTAAAATCCATATAATGCTAGATTTAATACGATAAACTTAGGAGTGAATAGAATGAAAATGACCATGCACCATTATAATTTTAGTACAAATCATGTGGAAGAAATGTCTTCTTTTTATAAAAATGTCTTAGGTTTAGAAGAAAGTATGGAAATTAGCGGGGAAAGAATTACAAATCAGGGATACGCTGGTGATACTCGTTTCTTATTAGCGGGGGGAGATTATCAAATCCATATTGCTGCAAGAGATTTATTTAATGGTCATAAAACAGGACATTATGTGAATCCGCTTCTATCGGGCCATCTTGCCTTTCGTACAGATGACATAGAGGAATTAAAAGCAAGATTAGATAAGCATAATGTAGCTTATTCAGATTTTGGCGAGTGGTCAATGAAAGGCTGGTATCAAATCTTCTTATATGATCCGGATGGGAATTGCATTGAAGTGCAGCAAGTAGATGCAGAACCAGAAAATCATCCAATGGATATTAGGCTGCACCACCGAAATTATAGTACGAATAATATCGAAGCCATGACCGTCTTTTACAGAGATATATTAGGTTTGACTGAGAATAAAGAAATGAATAGTGGAAGAATTTTAAATGAATATGACGGAGAAACAAGGTTTTTAGAGGATGAGAACGGAAACCAAGTTCATATTGCTACAATGGATCTGCATAATGGGTTTAAAACAAAGCATTATGTGAATCCGCTTCTAACGGGACATGTCGCTTTCCGTGTGAATGACATAGAAGCAATAAAGAAGAGATTAGTAGAGAACAATGTAGCGTTCTCAGATGTTGGTGAATGGGCAATCGAAGGCTGGTATCAAATCTTCTTATATGATCCAGATGGAAATGTATTGGAACTTCAACATATTAGAGAACTGTAATTAACTGCTGCAATAGGGGCTTGGACAGGGTTCTATGTCTTAGCCCCCTGCTGTTTTTCGATTGTCCGGTCCTCTTCATTTTCGGTAATTGTTCAAAACAACAAACGGAAGCGATACTAGAACAGATTGGGGTGAAATCAGATAGAAAAATTATTATTTCCATTTTTAATTATTTTTATGGGTGTATTTATAGGGATTGCATGTAAATGGGCTGAGTCCAATAACCGAGTAAGGAATGTGAATAGTATCTTTCCTTACTCTACGAAACTAGTCCTTTTTGGGCTAAATCCTATTATCTATATTGGCGCTTTTTGGATGATAAATATAGACGACCCTAAACTCGCTCTTTTACCAGTACTTGGAGCCCTCTGTATCATTTTAGGCGGAATATTTGCTATCCTATTTTCAAAGTTTCTCAAGCTGGATAATAAGAAAAAGGGGTCCATGTTTGTATCCGGTTCTTTTACTAACTTGGGATTATTCGGTACAATCTTTTGCTTTTCCTTTTTGGGGGAGGCAAGTTTAGTTTATGTCGCGTTGTTTCGTTTATTTGAGGATTTTATCTATTATACGATTGGCTATCCGATTGCGAGAACCTATGCAAAAACAGAACATACAAAGCAAAAGTTTCACCATATTATTTTAAGAATTGCCAAGGACCCGTTTATTATAGTAGCGGTTTTAGTCATTGCAGTAGGAGGAACTTTAAGTTTTTCATCAATAGAGCGGCCGGAATTTTACAGTATGCTAAATGAATTATTAGTACCTATGGCAACGTTATTGTTAATGATACCAATTGGTTATCATATAAAACTAGAGGCCATCAGAAAATATATAAAAGAAAGTATGAGTATCTCATGTGTAAAATTTGTTTTGGTGCCTATCTGTCTGATAAGTCTGGCCTATTTTACTGGAATGGGAGAATTAGAGAATGGCTTAGTATTAAAAGCTATTTTAATATTATCTGTTATGCCTCCAGCATTTGTATCTGTTATTCCAACTCAAATGTACGATTTAGATATTGATTTAGCTAATTCAAGTCTTATATTGAATTCCGGATTATTAATTATTATCCTGCCAATCATTCATGTCATTATGAATATATCCTAAAGGAAGATATCGTTGATTGCATACTTTGTAATAGGAGGGGAAGACATGAGCGAAAGAGTGGTCATCGTAGACGGTGTTCGTACGGCAATTGGACGATACGGCGGCAGTTTAAAGGACATGAACTCCGGCTTTTTAGCCTCACACGTGATTGAAAAATTGCTAGAAAAAACGAATGTTCCTGCGAGCAAAATAGATGAAGTGATTTTGGGTGAAGTTCGACAAACGACGGAGTCATCCAATGTGGCAAGAGTAGCCGCGATTCGGGCAGGGATTCCTGTCGAGTCCCCGGCGTTTACGATTAATCGATTATGTGCTTCAGGAATCCAAGCTATTGGTTCAGGTGTCCAGCAAATTCAATTAGGACAGGGAGAACTGATTATTGCTGGTGGAACAGAAAGTATGAGTCGAACACCACTCTATTTGCGAGGCGCAAGGTTTGGCGGAGACCATTCTTACTTAGTCGATTCAAATTTGGAAGCAGGTCATCAACCAAAAGAAATCTATGGTGAAGACATGGGAATGGGTGTGACAGCAGAAAATGTGGCATCTACATTTAATATTTCTCGTGAAGAGCAGGATGAGTTTGCACTAGTGAGCCAAAAAAGAGCGGCGGAAGCAATCCGTACGGGGAAATTTAAGGATGAAATTGTCCCATTTGAAATCAAAACAAAAAAAGGAACGTTTGTGTTTGATACAGATGAACACCCGCGCCCTGAAACAACGTTAGAAAAGCTTCAAAGTTTAAAACCTGCATTTAAACAAGAGGGGACAGTGACTGCAGGGAATTCCTGCGGGAGAAATGATGGAGCGGCTGCTGTATTATTAATGACTGAAACAAACGCAAATAATCTTGGACTAAAACCAAAAGCAGCGGTTGTGGATTGGACATCTGCCGGTGTTTCTCCAGAAATCATGGGAATTGGTCCAATCCCAGCCATCCGCAAATTGATGGAAAGAACAAAACTTTCTATTCAGGATATCGATTTATTTGAAATTAATGAGGCATTTGCTGCTCAAGCTTTAGCTTGTCAGAAAGAGCTCGGCATTGACTCGTCAAAATTGAATGTAAATGGTGGAGCCATTGCACTTGGACACCCTGTTGGCGCATCTGGAGCTAGAATCGTTATTACACTTATGTATGAGCTGCAGCGAAGAGGCGGGCGATACGGGATTGCTTCACTGTGTGCGGGCGGCGGCCAAGGAATGGCAATATTAATTGAGAACCTTTCATGGAAGAAAGAATAATGGCATGATGAACTGATTAGTAACAACAAAGGAGAAGGGGAAACTTAACTGAACGATGATAATAGGCAGACTATATAGGATCCACTATATAATTTGCCTATTAGTTTTATTTTATCTCTTATTTCTTCTAAGATTTCAATTACAAGTTTATTTTGATTTTCAATAGATTTTAATCTTTTCTCGATGATATTCGATGAAAAAATACAATAAGTACAATAGCTATTCCAATGATTATCCGATTAAATCCCCCAATATTTATTTCAGTAACCAGTCTTGTTCGTTTGACAAGATAAACTTACCTTTATCGAACAAATGTAAATAGTAAGTAATCGATAATAAAATAGCCTAATAATCGTTCCTTATTATTCACTTAAACTGCCAGTTAACACAATAAAAAAGGCATTACCTTGTTCCAGTAATGCGCCCTGTTGTCGAATGAGTTAAAAGCCGTTATTGCTTATTCAAAAACCATATGTATTAAAAATTTCAGGGAACGAAAGAATTAGCACTAGCCCTATCATTACAGTTACAAAAAAACAAATCCCACCTATTATGCTAACCTTTTTATCAATTTCACCTTTTTTCTCTAATTTACTAATATAATAATTTACTAAGAAAAAACAAATAAAAGGGATAATACCTATATACCAGTATCCTAAAGAAAATCTATCTACCCCCCATAAAATTACAACTAGCATAATCACTCCAAGTGATATTCGATTTATGACCGTTTTCATATACCCCTCCACACTCTATCATTGAAAACCTTTTCACAAACTATACATTTAATTTTAACATATACATTCCTATTTCCTGGTAAATAAATAGTGAAATGTTGTTCAACGAATCAAGAGTGTAAACAGTTTTTCAATATGGTGTTTCATTAAGTAAATTGCCCCAATAGTTGTAGAAGAGAAGCCTTGTTTAGCGATTGTCCTCATTACTTTAAGTATAATAATACTTCACAATTTTCTTCGTTAATCAAACCTGAAAGCAATGCTTGTTAAGCATCGCACTCCTACATTCATATTTGTATTATTCAAAATCATTCTCTTATTCAGTGTTTAAAATTCTTCATAGTTTTGTAAGAATCCCAACTTCAAATATTCTGTTTTCTGGTGTTAATAAGAAAACCTCAGGATCATTCATACAAAATCAAGAAGATAAATAAAAAGAGAGTAACCTCTTAATTTTGGTTACTCTTAATTATTTTCTCAAGCTGTTTCACCTGTTCTTTGAGATCATCAATCTCTTTTACCTGTCCCTTGAGATTATCAATTTCTTCCCGCATCTTATCCTTCTCTTGATCTGACTTAAAATCATCTACTTGTGATTGAAAATCGGCAGAAACATCTATATCTAGTTGAATGATTGCTCCAATAGTCGCCAATGCGTCTCCTACAGTTGCCAATGCACCGCCAATTATACCCAAGATTACCCCAGTATTGTTAGGTGGCTTATATATAAAATTACCTGAGGTATTAGAGTCATTACCGTTAATATTGGCTGTATCAGGGACAGAAGGGGTAATGTAAATCCTTTTATTCTCATTCATAAACTCACCCTATAACTATCTTTTTAATCTTGAATTTGCTGTAGTTTATCATTTTCTAATGCAATTGCTTGCCCTACAATGCTAATTGCATCTCCTGTTGTAGTAGTTAACCGTTGTATAACTAATTGTAAATATCAACAGAATTAGAGCCTTTCTCACCATTCCAAATATTACAACTCATAATATCCTCTCCATATTTTGTAACTGTTTTATGTTATGCCAAAAGGGCTTGAGTTGCATCAACACTTTCCAAATCTTATATACTTTACCTGGCGTTCATTTAATAAGAAAATCCATCAATAATTTTATACCGAAAATATACTATATAGTCCACTTACAATCACATTTCAGTTCCATTCACAAAACACGTATAACCAAAGAGCCAACCCCATAAATAGTGGGATTGACTCTTTGTTAGTTAAGATAATATTAATCTTTTCCTTTGTTGTATTATTGTCGCTCCTCCATTTTGTGCCACATGATGAACTGCTGTTAGAAGGTTAGAATATTATATTCCCTCTATATTAGCTGTTCCCACAAATAGTTTTAATTGGCAGCATCCACTCCATTTAAATAATCTTAATATAATAAAAATTCGACAAAACTTTCTGCGCCATTGGAGTATATTACCAATATGCTGTTTTTTATTGCTATTTCAGAAAGAAACTGTCGGAATATGAAGGAGAAAAAATCTTGAGTAATGCAAACGTTTCCAATTATAATAAAAGCAGGGAAATGGCGTGCGTGGCCATCATGGTATCATAGCGAAGGCGGGGCTATTACCATAATAAATAAGAAAAAAATGATTATCGGACGACGAAATAAATAAGTGTATGTCGGGGAAAGGAGGAGACGATGAAAAAAAGCAAAGCGGTCATTAAACATTTTATTAAGGACGATCAATTTGATTTGAATCAGTACCTTAAGTTTCTAATCAAGCAAATGAGCCCTCACAGTCAGAAGCAATATAAAGAGTATAATACAAAAAAGATAAACTGAAGGGAATTAATATATGAAAAAAAGAATATAGCAGGGGACCTTTTAATTCTTTCGGGAGTTTAATAAGGTCTCTTTTTATTTGATATGGATGATGTTTTGGATAGGAAGTGAATCTCAATACCTCACCTATATAATAATACAACGTAATTAACTGAATTCCTCCTTTAAATGCAAAATATAAAGGACTAAAAAATACATCTCAATAGAGGTCAATTCTACATTCTTATCAGGAAATAAGTTTTGGAATATCGTCTGTAAGTGTTTTTGATGCTTGAGGAATGCCATACGGACTTTTGACTCCATCCCTTGTTGTTCCCCTTGAATGAGTTGATGATTATAAATACGCTCTAGTAACCTAGTCAGATGACTGATGAAGGATTTGCACACCAATTGGTTTGATGTTAATTTTATCTCGATGTATTCCTCTATAGCCGGTACCAGCTGTAATAAATCCTCTCTTATTTCCTTGTTATACATTCCTGTGTTTGAAAATGTAGAAATGATGGATATAAATGGCACAGTGGAATGGTTCATGATTATTCCCCTCCATATGAAAACTATTAAAATATGTATTAGCTTCATATGAATCCTATTCATCAATATTTTTTTGAAGGGGAGATGAATGCCTGTAAACGGAGTTTCTTGTCTTGTTGCAGGCCTGATAGAAAAGGAGTTCCTATATTGGCAAGGAACTCCTTTATCGCTATTATTATTTTTTTTTTCAAAAACAAAAATGGCTGCCGGTAATTATTCTGTGTCAATATTCTGACAGACAAGCGTTTATTTGGTAATGGTCTGTCGCAATCAGGTGTGCATTCCGACAGCATAAAGTGAATCAGAGATGGGGGCTGTCAGAAAGGAGCCCTGATTGTGACAAGATTGACTAATTAAGGCATGGGAGCAGTCAGAAACAAGCTCATATTCTGACGGTATTAAGCTACTATGACCTATTTTCCTTGAGAAGGGCAAATGCTTTTCATCACCTGATCTACTAATGTATCAATAAACGATGAATCAACAATCTTCTTTTGAATAAGCAGCCGATAATAGAGAGGTCCATAAAACATATCTGCTATGATATCTAAATTAGGGGTGAATTGGATTTCTCCTTCTGTAATGGCACGTTCAATGACTCGTTTGGCATCTTTACGGCGGGAGTTAAGAAAATCGTTGTGAAAGGCTGCGGCGATTTCTGATTTATCTCCGCTCCCCGCTACAAGTCCGATAATGGTTCTTCCAAGAGCGCTGTTTAGTGTTACGGCAAGGCTTTGAAGCTGCTGGCGGAAATTTTCACGAAGAGAGCCTTCTTCAAGAAAAAATAAGGTGGACTCAGTGGAAACGAGAAATGCATCAAAAACGACAAAGGATTTATTGGACCACCAGCGATAAATAGTCGATTTGCCAACACCCGCACGGGCAGCAATTGCTTCGATAGTCAATTCTTCATACCCTGATTCCTCTAGTAGTTCAACAGTTGCATCAAGTATTGCGATTCTAGACGCTTCACTTCGCGGTCTCCCGGGTGAGTGCTGTTTAGATTGTTTTTTTTCTGCCATGCATATACCTCACTTATTTGGATATAACTCAGGATGTTCAACATAATATACAATGAACGTCGATGCAAAAGCATGACTGTTCTAGGGCTTGGAATAATTGATTGTCTTATATACCTCTCAATGATAAAGCAGCTATAAAAATATTGAAAGGGAGACGAACAAAAGAGAGAAGGATTTGTGCTTTTAAAGGAAAGAGCACTTTTCAAAAAGGTTTGAAATCAGCCCCCACTCTAGAGGATCTAGAAAAAGGTCTCTCGTCGAAATTTATTGCCCTTTCTCACTATTAGCATAATGAAAATATTATTATTGCAAAATTTCCTGATTGAATTATAATATAAATATAAAACAGAACGTATCGTTTCGAAAGTGTTTTTTGCAAGATTCAGCAGTTTTATAGGGAATACTAAATCATACAGCCTTTATATGATAATAAAATTTTATGTCTGAATATTTGAAATTTTAGAGGCGAATTTGAAATACATAAGAAAGATAGGGTGGAGGAGGAGGTAGCTATGAAGGAAAATCATTTCCTGACGAATTTGAAAGATTTACGTCATACCATCAATATTAATACGGTGAGTTCAGCGGTAGTTGCATCCATCTTTGGAAGTACCGGTCCTGCTTTAATCGTTATTGGAGGAGCGACAAACGGCGGCTTGACATATGAACAGACCATCAGCTGGTTGTTCGCCGTTTATTTTTTCAGCGGGCTCTTAGGTATGTACTTGGCATTAAGGTACCGTCAGCCGATAACGGGTGCCTATACGATTGCCGGTGCGGTTCTAGTAGCAGGATCGTTAACCCATTTCTCATTGAATGAAGCAATCGGGGCCTATATCGTAGCAAATATTCTTGTCATTATACTCGGTCTTACGGGATTCATTGACAAGCTGATGAAATGGATGCCGCTTCCTATTGTCATGGGGATGATTGTGGGTGTGATGATACGATTTGCCATTGATATGATTACATCCATAACGATTTCACCTTTACTTGCGGGTTCAGCGATTTTGGCCTTTTTACTTTCATCACGGTTCTTCAAAAAAGTACCGCCTGTATTATCTGCTTTAGTTGTAGCAGTTGTCTTGGCCTTCTTTATGGATGCATTTAAATTTCAAGATATGGGAGGTTCTTTCATTCTGCCGCAGGTAATTTGGCCGGTATTTAGTATGGAAGCTATCATATCAATCAGTATTCCGCTTGCTTTACTCATCATTTGCTCTGAAAACGCACAGGCATCAGGTGTATTGATGGCTCAAGGATATAATCCGCCGAATAACATGATGGCTGTCTCCGGTTCTGCTATCGGTGTGATTGCTGCTTTCTTTGGTGGCCATGCGATTAATATCGCTGGACCAGCAACGGCGATTAATGCGTCAAAAGAGGTAGGCCCGAAGGAAACTCGATATGCGGCAGGGTTCTTAAATGGAGTCATTTATTCGGGATATGGATTATTAGCATCCGTTGTCGTTCCGTTTGTTATCGCTATGCCGGGTGTAATCGTAACCGTCATTGCCGGATTGGCTATGTTAGGTGTTTTAATCAATTCATTGAAAACAGCTTTTTCCGATACTAAGTTTCAAATGGGTGCCTTTTTTGCTCTCATTATCGGAATGTCAGGAGTAAACTTTTTCAACATCAGCGCTCCGTTATGGGCGATTATCGGAAGTTTAATGGTTACATTTTTACTAGAGAAAGAACATTTAGGATTGAAATTAAAGCCGAATAGTTAAATTTAAATATAAAGAAAAAGATGCTAGGTGCAATCCCATATTAGGTGGTGCGCCTAGCATCTTTTTCTTTATACTGGCTTCAGAGGGAATTGGCATTTTTCATGCCGAAAGATTTCTGATTTTACGGTTTTCATCGTATGGTTGGGATGAAGCCCGATTTAGTGCAGTGAATTTAATATTCAGACTACTTAACTTTCTATATAATAAAATAACAGATATTGTTAATTTTAATGAACAAAGAAGGTGGAGATATGTCTGGAAAACTAAGTATGTTTAGTGTGGTCAGTTCGATTATGGTAGGAATCTTATATTTTTCTATGGTCACGTTATTTATTTTGGTACCCGCAGGTGAAAATCCGGTAATTGATCATCATGAGCAGAAGGTTCTTTTGATTGTTGGCCACTATCTACTTGCCTTTCTTGGCTTTTTTGGAATGGCTGCAGTACTTGCTATTTCCAAAAGATTAGTAGACAACCCAACAGATTTGCATGTCTTTACTAAATTGATTGCTTTAATTGGCTTTGCGTTGATGGCCATTAACAATTTCCGCCAAGCAGGATTGGACCATGATCTTTCTCATGAAGCAGTTATGAAGGGTGGAGATGTTTTGGATACGGTATCCATCTCATGGGCTGGACTTGTAGAATTAAGTCCTGATGGTTGGATAGATTTTGGTGGAGTAGGGCTTTGGATGTTTATCTTTAGCTTGAGTACATTTCGTAATGAAAAGTTCTCAAAAAAATTATCCATTTTAGGATTGATTGCGGGTAGCTGTTTAATGATTACCGTGTTAGGCAATGTTATCGGCTTCCAACCATTTGTCGTAGCTGGTATCGGTATTGGTGGTTTAACGGTTATTCCACTATGGTTTATTTTCCAAGGAGCTGGCCTTTATCAATTACTAAAAAGTAAAGTCGATGGGGCTTAAGGTAAAATTAAGATAAATGTTGTATGCTACTCTCTATAAAGAAAATTTTAAATCTTTAGAAGGCAGGTGCATGCGATGCTGGATTGGCTTCATTCACAGATTAGCCTGAATACATTAATTTGGCTTTTTCCCATCACGTTTCTACTGCATGATTTTGAAGAAATCATCTTTGTGGAGTCTTGGTTCAAAAAGAACTATGTGAGGTTAAGACCAAAGGTGCCTAATCACATGATTAACGTGTTTGATGATTTATCAAAAACAAATGCGGCAAGATTTTCGATTCCAGTCTTTATGCAATTCATTGTCTATGTCATTACCTCCTATCTTGCAGCTGAAAAAGGTTTTTACGGATTATTTCTCGGAGTCAATGTATTCTTTTTTCTTCACATTTTTTCACATATCGGTCAAACGTTATTTTTTGGCGTTTATGCACTTGGGGTAGGCAGTGCCATAATGGTTACACTGCCGTATTCCCTCTACTTGTTTTACAGATTCATAGATGAACAGATGATTAGCTTGACGGATTTGATTGTCAACCTGCCATATGGACTCATTAGTGTCGCCATTGTATGGTTCGGTCATCAGCTGGCTGTCAAAGTCTTACCAGATTCATAAGATAAGATGAAACCAACGAATTCTCAATACGTAATAATAAGGAGATAACGCCCAGAGAGGATCTGGGTTTTCTTTTGCATACATACATATAGGAAAAAGGGAGCGGAGTGGAAAATGAAAAGGAGCATTTTAATTGTCGATGACCAGCCGGAAATCGTTGAACTGTTAAAGCTATATCTTGAAAAAGAAGGATATCACGTTGAAGAAGCCTATGACGGAGTACAGGCACTAACCATACTAAAGAAAAATAGAGAAATTGATTTAGTTCTTGTGGATTTAATGATGCCATATATGGATGGATTTCAATTTATTAAAGAAGTGAGACAGTCCTTCCATTTGCCGATTCTTATTATATCAGCTAAAAATGAAGATCATGATAAGATATTAGGCTTAGGTTTGGGGGCGGATGATTTTATTCCAAAGCCTTTTAATCCGCTTGAGGTTATTGCCAGGGTTCAAGCCCATTTGCGAAGAAGCTACAACTATTCAACTGAGTCTTCTCTGGCTACGCTTAAGCGGATTGAGGCAGGTGATCTTCTTTTAGATGAAGAAACATTTACATTGCGAAAAGATGGAACTTCTATCAATTTAACAAAAACGGAATATAAAATTCTTGAATTGCTCATGTCCTCCCCAGGCAGGGTTTACACAAAGCAGCAAATTTTTGAAAAGGTTTGGAATGACTATTATTATGGCGGAGAGGAAGACAATACCATCAATGTGCATATGTCAAAAATAAGAGAGAAAATCGAGGAAAAGCCGCGCTCACCTCAATATATTAAAACCGTCAGGGGCTTGGGCTATAAATTTGAAAAGTTAAAATAAAGTATCATGGCCTTTTAGATTTAGATAAGCCAATTTTAAGATTGAGTTAAGGTTTGTTGACTAGAATAGGTTTAGAATGATATGCAGGTTTTAATGAAGGAGTAGTGTAAATGATTGGCTGGTTAATTGTTGCGTGTGAAATTGGTTTTTGGATTTTTTTGTTGGCCGGGCTATTTGTCAGATATATTCTAGGATTGAAAAAATTAGGAGTTGGATTAATGTTATCCACTCCTGTGATTGATCTTGTTCTGATTATTGCCACCGTTCTAGATATTCATAACGGAGCAGAAGTGACTGTTTTCTATGGATTAGCAGCTATTTATCTTGGAGTCACAATCGCATATGGCCATAGTATGATTAAATGGGCAGATGAGCGTTTTGCTTACCGGTTTGCAGGAGGGCCTAAGCCAGTGAAAGCCGCAAAGTTTGGTATGGAGCGTGCGAAAAGAGAACGAGTTGGCTGGTTCAGGCATCTCATGGCTTATGCCATTGGAAACTTGATTTTGGCAGGTATGATTCTTTTTATTGG
>Ga0182742_1001720_pt1 | contig 26685 bp, 20 predicted proteins | sample eDN5th37CBELigMG_FD_128880 | JGI IMG/M metagenome (GOLD analysis project Ga0182742, IMG submission 128880) | Enriched Miracle-Growth compost microbial communities from Emeryville, California, USA - eDNA 5th pass 37_C BE-Lig MG (version 2)... ...
CGTGCGCAGCGGCTCGGCAACGCACCCGCCGCTCTCGCGGCAGCATGAAATCGAGAGACATGGCGCTCAACCGAACCCATTGCCGCCGGCGCCAGTGTCTTGACTACGCGGGGACACTACAGTGTTCGACGGCAAGCAGTGTCGGTTTTGGGTCGATGCGCTCGCTCCCAGCGTTTTCGGGGAGGAGTGGGGGCTGCGCGGCGCGCTGGTGCTCCTCGCGCGCTCCTCGGCAGGCCGCCGCGGGTGCCGCTCGAGCTGTCCTGACTGCCCGCCTCGAGACACGACGAAGGGGCGCGCCCTCGCGAGCACGCCCCTCGTTCGTGGAGACGGTTGGGGTCTCAGACGGCCTTGTTGAGCGCGTCCACCAGCTTCGCCTTGGGCACGGCGCCGATCACCTGATCGACCACCTGGCCGTTCTTGAAGACGAGCAGGGTGGGGATGGAGCGGATGCCGAAGCGGCCCGCCACCATCTGGTTCTCGTCCACGTTGAGCTTGCCCACCTTGGCCTTGCCCTTGAACTCCTTCGCCACCTCCTCGACCGCGGGAGCGATGGCGCGGCAGGGACCGCACCAGACGGCCCAGAAATCGACGAGCACGGGCTCGGCGCTCTTGAGCACCTCGGTCTCGAAGTTGGCGTCGGTAAAGGTGATCACATCGCCTGCCATGTCGTTTCCTCCGTCCGGAAGATCGGGTTCGCCCGTTGGATGCGGCAGGCCCGGGCGAGGATTCGAAGAACCGCCCCCACGACTGCCGAGCAGGCAGGGATAAGCCACCCCCCACGTCCTTTCAAGGAGCTTTCGTTGCGGGAGGCGGCGCTCGTTTGTTAGGTTCCGCGGCGATGCCGGGCCTGCTCTTCGTGTCGCAGCCGACGCTGGACGGATGGCTGGAAGCGGGGCACGCGGACGTGACCGCCGAGGGACTCCACCTCGACGGGGCACCGCCGCTCGCCCTCGAGCCCGCGTTGCGCGTCGTCGCCCTGGTGGAGGGGCGCGACGACGCGGGGCTGGTGGGCAAGGTCCGCACCGAGGCCGCCATCCGCGCAGCGGGCGGGGAGCCGTACGGCGACTCGCTCCTCCTCGGCGACGTGGTCTACACCGTCGAGCCCGGATTCCTCGCCTCCGTGCCGTTGGAGGGGGGAATGGCCCTCGCTCCGCGCGCGGTTGCGCAGGCGGGGGCGGAGGCTACTGGACCGCGTGGTTCCGCCGCTCCCTCGAACGTTGCGGCGGCGCGCCGCACCCCGGGGGCTCCGTGAGCGCAGCGATCCTCTTCCACATCGGCCTCGCCGCCTACGCCCTCGCGGCGGTCTTCTTCCTCGGCTACCTGCTCCGCCCCACCGCGCTCGCAGGTCGCCTCGGCGCGTGGACGATGGGGGTCGGCTTCGTCGCCCACGGCGGGGCGGTGGCGGTCCGCGCTGCAGGCCTCGTCGCCGATCCGATCTTCCGCCTCGGCGAGGGGCTCTCCTTCCTCGCCTTCCTCACCGTGGGCGTCTGCCTCGCGGTGGTGCGCCTCTACCGGATGCCGATCTTCGGCGCCTTCGTGGCGCCGCTGGTCCTCGCGGTGCTGGTGCCCGCCCACGCGGTGCCCGGCGCCGAGGTGCCGGTGAGCGGATCGCTGCTCGACGCGATCATGCCGCTCCACATCGGCGTCGCGCTGGGCGGGGTGGCGCTCTTCACCATCGGCTTCGGCGTGGCACTGATGTACCTGCTGCTCGAGCGCGAGCTGAAGGCGAAGAAGCTGGGCACCATGTTCCGGCGCCTCCCGTCGCTGCAGGTGCTCGACAACCTCAACTACAAGCTGGTGGTCCTCGGCTTCGTGCTGCTCTCCGTCACCGTGGCCACCGGCGCGATCTTCTCCCAGATGCAGAGCGGGACCCTGGTCGAGTTCGACGCGAAGCAGACCTTCGCCCTCGTCGCCTGGGGCCTCTCCGCCGCGGTGGTGGCCCTGCGCCAGACCGTCGGCTGGCGGGGCAGGCGGGTGGCGGTGGCGACGATGGCGGGCTTCGTGCTCATGACCTTCGCCTATGCCGGCATCTTCGTGGGGGCACCGCTTTGAGCCGCATTCCCGAGCTCGTCCTGGTCGGGCTCTCGCACCGCACCGCCCCCGTGGCCGTCCGCGAGCAGGTCGCGGTCACCGAGTCGGTCCTGCCCGAGGTCCTCGGCCAGATCGCGCGCCTCCCCGGTGTGCAGGAGGCGTTCGTCGTCTCCACCTGCAACCGGGTCGAGGTCTACGCCACCGCGGAGGAGGCCTCGGTCGCGGGCCGGGCGATCCGCCAGTTCCTCTCCAGCAACGACGCGCGGGTGGACGGCCACCTCTACGAGCAGCACGGCACCGAGGCGGTGCGCCACCTCTTCCGCGTGTGCGCCAGCCTCGACTCGATGGTGCTGGGCGAGCCGCAGATCCTCGGCCAGGTGAAGGAGGCCTTCGCCGCGGCGGAGAGCGCGGGCACGGTGAGGGGGCTCCTCGCCCGGGCTGCGAAGCGCGCCTTCGGCGTGGCCAAGCGGGTGCGGACCGAGACGGCGATCGGCAGGGCCGCGGTCTCGATGAGCTTCGCCGCGGTGGATCTGGCGAAGAAGATCCTCGGCTCCCTCGAGGGAAGCACGGTGCTCCTCGTCGGCGCGGGCAAGATGAGCGCGCTGGCGGCGCGCCACCTCCAGGGCGCCGGGTGCCGGCAGGTGCTGGTGGTCAACCGCTCGCCGGAGCGGGCGCGGGCGCTGGCGGAGGAGATCGGCGGGACGGCGCTGCCGTGGGAGTCGCTGGAGCAGGCGCTGGCGCAGGCGGACGTGGTGGTCTGCTCCACCGCGGCGCCCCACGCGGTGATCACCCCGCCGCTCGCCCAGGCGGCGCGCAGGGCGCGCAAGCACCGGCCGCTCTTCTTCGTCGATCTGGCCGTGCCCCGCGACGTGGACCCGAAGGTCAACGACCTGGACGGGATCTACGTCTACGACGTGGACGACCTCGCCCAGGTGGTGGAGGAGAACCGCAAGGCCCGCGAGGACGAGGCCCACCGGGCGGAGGGGATCGTCGCCTCGGAGGCGGAGGCCTTCGTGGCGGCGGCGCGCTCCGAGGCGGGGCCGGTCATCCGCGACCTGCGCGCCAGGGCGGAGGCGTCGGCGCGGCGCGAGGTGGAGCGCACCCTCTCCCGCGGCGAGTGGACCGACGCCCAGCGCAGGAGCGTGGAGGCGATGGCCCGCGCCCTGATCAACAAGATCCTCCACGAGCCCACCCAGCGGATCCGCGCCGCGGCCGAAGCGGACGACGGCAGGCTGCTCGAGGCGGCGATGGAGCTTTTCGGCTTGTCCCCGGCGGTGCCGGCGGGCGAGAACGAGCGCAAGGGCAACGGCGCCGCTGCGGAGGTGCAGGGCGAAGCGCCCCGCAACGAGGTGGTCGAGCCGGTCCGCGTGGCGGGGAAGGCGGCGGCCGCCGCCGAGAGCACGGAGCTGACGTGAAGCCGATCGTCATCGCCACCCGCCGGAGCGCCCTCGCGCGCTGGCAGGCGGAGCACATCGCCGATCGCCTGCGCGCCCTCACCGGCCGCGAGGTGGAGCTGCTCCTCATCGTCACGAAGGGCGACAGGATCCTCGACGTTCCCCTGGCGCAGGTGGGCGGCAAGGGGCTGTTCGTGAAGGAGATCGAGGAGGCGCTCCTCGACGGGCGCGCCGACCTCGCGGTCCACTCGCTCAAGGACGTGCCCACCGCCTTCCCGCCCGGGCTCACGCTGGGGGCGATCACCGAGCGGGAGGATCCCCGGGACGCGATCTGCTCGCCGAAGTACCGGACGCTGGCGGCGCTGCCGCCGGGGGCGAGGGTGGGTACCAGCTCGCTGCGCAGGCAGGCGCAGCTCAAGGCGATCCGCCCCGACATCGAGCTGATCAACGTGCGCGGCAACGTGCAGACGCGCCTGGCGAAGACCGAGGGTGCGTGCGACGCGGTGGTGCTCGCCTACGCGGGGCTCAAGCGGCTCGGGCTCGCCGACCAGGCCACCGAGGTGCTCGACGTGCACCGCTCGGTGCCGGCGATCGGGCAGGGGGCGCTGGCGATCGAGATCCGGGAGAACGATCCGGAGATCGGGCCCATCGTGGCCAGGCTGAACCACGAGGAGACCCGCGCCGCGGTCACCGCCGAGCGCGCGCTCCTCGCGCGGCTGGAGGGCGGCTGCCAGGTGCCCATCGCCGGCCACGCGGTGGTGCGCGACGGCCGCATCCACCTCGACGCGCTGGTGGCGCGGCCCGACGGCAGCGAGGTGCTCCGCGTCGACCGCAGCGGTTCGCTCGCGGAGGCGGAGCTGATCGGCGTGCAGGCGGCGGAGGCGCTGCGCAAGCAGGGCGCCCAGGCGATCCTCGACGAGCTCGCCGGCCTCAAGGTCGGCGTGCCCCACTAGCATGGGTGCGGCCCGGCCGCTCGTCGCCATCACCCGCCCCGCCGAGCAGGCGGCGGGGCTCGCCGAGCTGCTGCGGGCCAGGGGGATCGAGCCCCTCGTCGCGCCCGCCATCCGCCGCGTCGCGCCCGCGTCTTGGGCGCCCCTCGACCGCGGCATCGAGCTGCTCGGGCGCGGCCACTACGCGGGGGTGCTCTTCACCTCGCCCGCGGCGGTGGCCTCCTTCGCCGACCGCGCACGGCGCGCGGGCGCGCGCGTGCCCGCCGGCGTGCTCGTCGGCGCCGTGGGGGAGGGGACCGCCGCTGCGCTGCGCGCCATCGGCCTGCAGGTGGACGTCGTCCCGCCCGAGGGCAACGGCGAGGGGCTCGCCGCCGCTCTCATCGATCGTCTCGGACCGCGCCTGCAGGGCATGCGCTTCCTCCAGCCGCGCGCCGCCGAGGGCCGCACCGAGCTCTCCCGCGATCTCGTCGCCGCCGGCGCGCGGGTCGACGTCGTAGACGCCTACCGGACGCTGCCCGCCACCGCCGCCGAGCTCGCCCCCCTGCGCGACGCCCTGGGCCACCACGGCCTCTCCGCCATCGTCTTCGCCAGCCCCTCCGCCGTCCGCGCCGTCCACGAGGCCCTCGGCCCCATCCCCGACCTCCCTTCCGTGGCGATCGGCGGTACCACCGCCGTCGCGCTGCAGGCGGCGGGCTACCGGCGGATCCACGTGGCGGCGTCGCCGGACGACGAGGCGCTGTGCCGGGCCGTGCTCGAAGCGCTGGGAAGATGAGGGGGGGCGCCCTGCTGCTTCGGGGCGTGCCGGCTGGTCTCTGCCGCGCGCGTTGCGGGCGGTGCCGCATGGCGCTCGCCGAGGCAGCACGGAGGTTGCGCACGCCGTCCGGCACGCCGATGGGGACGGCGTGACGTTCAGGCGATCCCGGCGGGCGGCCCGCGGGGAGCGGGCGCGCGGGTCCAGCCCACGCGCGTACGGGGTGCGTGGAGGGCGGGGCGTCGGAGCCCGGGCCGGCGGCGAAGGGATCGCGTGGGGCAGGGCGATCCAGATGCCCATCCGCTCGGCGTGCCCGCGGGGGTTGCCGAGCACGCAGGCGATGGCGGCGCTCTCAAGGCCGGAACGCAAAACGCCGCGGCGCGTTGAGCGCCGCGGCGTTTCGTTCAGGGCAGCTGCCCGGCGACGGGCTCAGGCCTCGTCGCCCTCCTCGAGGTCGGGATCGATGGGAGCGGCGCCGATGCAGTGGTAGCCGCCGTCGACGTGGACGACCTCGCCGCTGGTGGCGGGGAACCAGTCGGAGAGGAGAGCGACGGCGGCGCGGGCCACCGCGTCGTGGCGGGCGCGGCTGTCCCAGCCCATCGGCGCCTGCTTGGCCCAGCGCTTCTCGAGGGTCTTGAAGCCCGGGATCCCCTTGGCGGCGACGGTGACGAGGGGGCCGGCGGCGACGGAGTTGACGCGGATCCCCTTCGGGCCGAGATCGCGGGCGAGGTAGCGGACGACGGAGTCGAGCGCCGCCTTGCAGACGCCCATCCAGTCGTAGGTGGGCCACGCCTGGCTGGTGTTGTCGAAGTCGAGGGTCACGATGCCCGCGCCCTCGGACATGATGGGCGCGAGCGCGGCGGAGAGCTCCTTGAGCGAGAAGGCGCTGATCCGGAACGCCGCCTGGACGCTCTCCCACGGCGTGTTGAGGAAGTTGCCGCCGAGGGCGTCGTCGGGGGCGAAGGCGATGGCGTGGACGACGCCGTCGATCCTGCCCCACTTCTTCTCGAGCGCGTTCCGGAGCGCGGGGAAGTGCTCCGGGTTGGTGACGTCGAGCTCCATCACCTCGGGCGAGGGCTCGAGCCGGCGCGCGCTCCGCTCGGTGAGCGAGAGGCCGCGGCCGAAGCCGGTGAGGACCAGCTCGGCGCCCTGCTTCTGTGCGTGCTCGGCGATGTAGTACGCGATCGACTGCGGCGTGAGGACGCCGGTGACGAGGATCTTCTTGCCCTGAAGGAGCACGGCCTTTGCCTCCGGATGGGGTCTTCGGGCGGCTCCTATATCAGAAACGGGCCTGAAGGAGCAGGTTGAAACCGAGCTGGTGCGGATCGTTGAAGATGCGCACGTTCTGGCTGCCCACGAAGTCGCCCTGGTTGCCGGCCAGCGTGGAGCGGTTGGGATCGTAGGTGTAGTAGAGCTCGCCGGCAGCGGCCATGGAGTCCGAGAGGTCCATGCGCGCCGTTCCCTTGGCGGAGTAGATCGGCTCCACCTCCGCGCCCGCGGGGAGGATCTCGCGGGTGCCCTCGTCGCGGATCACCACGGTGCGGCGGCCGCTGAGGGTCGAGGGGGCGTTGGCGCCGAGCTGCAGGTCGGTGGTCACCGAGGCGGGCATCTGCACGCCGGCGACGAAGCCCGGGGTGAGGTGGAGCGACTCGATGTAGTGATCGATGCCCGCGGAGACGAAGAACTCGGGATCCGAGTCGGCCTCGTCGGAGAGCGCCTGGAAGGGGACGAGCGAGGGGACGTTGAAGAGGACGTAGGGCAGGTCGCGGTAGGACGCGATCATGTGGATGCGCGTCTTGTCGATCTTCACCTTGGCCTGCAGATCGCCCGCCATCGCCTCCTGGCGCACCGTGCTCGCCAGCGCATCGGGATCGAGGAGGTTCTGGGTCAGGTACGTCGCCTCCGCCGAGATGGTGTAGGAGACGCCGCCCGGATAGACCTCCGGCTGGAAGAAGCGCTGGTAGACCTCGGGATCGTTCTTGTAGAGCCGGAAGTCGACCGAGGTGCCGATGGGCATGCCCACGTGCCAGGTCACCTGGGTGGAGACGCCGCCGGCGGTGACGTTCTCCCCCTCGATGTAGGGGTTGGTGCCGCGCTGGAAGAGGCCGCCGCCCACCTCCCAGCGGAGGTTCTCGGTGATGTCCCAGCCGCCGCCCACGAGGCCGCCGTAATTGGCCTCGAGCTCGTTGGTGTGGTCGTCCAGCAGGAGCGTGCCCTTGGCGCCGGCGAAGACGTAGAAGTTCCTCCGGGTGAGCTGCAGCTTGAAGCCCGCGTTGGGACGCTCGTTGTCCGCGGCGCGGGGGAAGATCCGGTTGCCCGCCCACGAGAGCCGGTAGGAATATCCGAGGCGGAAGCGGTCGGCGGAGATGGGGAAGCCGGTGAAGGAGAGCCCCTCGTCGTCGCTCCAGCCCTCCGGCTTCCAGGTCAGGCGCACGTAGCTCGACTGGTCCTGGAACGAGATGTCGTCCGGGCCGGCCACGAGCAGGTTGAGGGCCAGCGCCGCCTCGGTGACGACGTTGCGGAAGAAGCTCTCGTCGCGCTTGTAGAGCACCAGGTTCGAGAGGGTCTCGAAGCCCGTGTACTTGGTGTCGTAGTTGTCGAAGAAGAGGGTCGAGCTCCTGCCCGCGCCGAAGCGCGCGCCCGGGGACGACGGGATGGTCTCGCCCGCGCCGTGGAGCACGTCCTCGTCGGAGAAGACGAAGGTCAGGCGGGTGTCGACGAAATCACCCGCGCGGGCTGCCGCGGGCGGGACGAGCAGGGCAGCGCACACGGCTGCGCCTGCGAGGCGGTTGATGTTTGCCACGATGTGTACCCCTCCCCCCGGAGACGGTTCGGATTACCGGCAGGCCTGGAGCCCCGCAGGGCAGTCCTTGCCCGGCAGGCAGCAGAGATCGAAGTCGTTGCGCTCGTCGGGCGTGCGGGCCTGGACCACCCAGCGCGGACGTGCCGCGCGGACGTGGAGGAGGTTGCCGCGCACCCGGATGTGGGAGCCGAGGTTCTCCTCGGCCTCCGGGTCGAAGTCCGGGAAGGCGTCGCGGGTCGAGATGGCGATCCGCGGCCCCGGCACGCCCTTCTCGACGATCCGCACCACGTACTGGCCGTAGGCGTCGTAGGCGGTCCGCTCCGAGCAGACCTTCCCGGTGGCGTCGAAGGCCTTGTCCGCGTGGCTCGCCTCGAGGGGCGAGTCGGGCGGCGGGAAGACGCCCGAGGTGAGGCAGGCCGCGAGGCACAGGCACTCGGGGTTCTCCTCGTTCCCGAAGTTGCAGGCGTAGGTGCTGCCCACCTGGTTCGGATTGACCACGTCGCCGTCGCCGTCGAAGTCGCAGCGCACCCACATCTCCGGGGTCTTCACCTCGGGAACGACCACCACCGCCGACTCGAGCGACTCGATGTCCCGGTTCTGGGCGGCGTGCCCGCAGGAGAGCGCGCCGATGCCGGTGCCGCAGACCGACGAGTCGATCACCGGCGCGCTGGCCTCCAGCGCGGCGAGCGCCTCGAGCTCCAGGGCCCGCTGCTCCGCGCGGACGCGGGCGACGCTCGCCTCGTCGTCACCTTCGACCAGGTTGCAGTACGAGGTCCGGTAGACCGGGAAGGAGATCTGGCTGTGGCCGCCGAACTCCTGGATGCTCCCCTCCAGCATGTAGATGCGGTCGCCGGGCTGCAGCCCTTCGGGGAAGCTGAAGTTGAAGACGTAGAGGTGGCCGAAGTTCCCCGGGTGGGACGGGTTGGGTGGCTCGCTCAGGTCGGTGACGTAGAAGCCCTGTGCGGTGACCGCGGTGACGATCAGGTCGCGCCGGGTCGGCCCCGGATCGGCGAGGGTGCAGGCGTCCTCGGGCTTCTCGCGGGTGGCGAAGACGAAGCCCTCGCGCTCCATGCGCACGAAGTCGCCGCGGGTGCCGCTCTCGATGAACCAGGAGGTCATCGTGTCCTTGCCCGGCGGGATGGCGTTGATCGCGGCGAGGGTGGGGGCCTCGAAGTGGAAGAGGGGAGCGAGCCCCACCGCGCCGCTGCTCGTGCCGCCGCCCAGGTCGTCCACGATCCAGACCGCGGTCTCGGAGTGGACGCCGGAGATCCGCACCGCCACGTCCTTCGCCACGCCGTCCACGAAGCGGATGCGGTCGAGGGCGTCGGGGATGGCGCACGCGTCGAAGGAGCGCTCCGGCGGGCAGTCGGTGCGCACGCTGGGCGTGCGCCCCGGGGTCACCTTCACCCGGGCGACGCCGTTCCAGGGAAAGGGCCTCCCGTCGGTGCCCAGCGCCTGCGCCTCCAGCCGGAGCTCGTAGTCGCCGAGCGGCACCGGGATCGGCGCCTCGGGGGAGCCCGCCACCGACGGGTCGACGAGGTGCACGGCGAAGGAGGAGAGCTTCGGCTCGGTGTCGACGTACTCGTCGACGCAGCCGGCGAGGGCGAGGGCGGCGAGTCCGGCGAGACCGCGAACGAGGGGGGACTTCACTGGAGCCTCCTGCCGATCCGGTTGTCCTCCACGCCGGTGACGACGGGGACGTTGAGCGGATCCAGGCAGAAACGTTCGAGGTCGGGGGTGACGTTGCCGCAGGCGAAGCGCCGGTGCTCCTCGTCGGAGGCGAGCACGTCGTTGCACGAGCACTTGCCCGCGTGGATGGTCGGCGCGTCCTCGGAGAGGAGGCGGGCGTCGCGCTCCGCCGCCGGGAGATCCGAGATGGCGCCGATCATCTTCGCGAAGGAGCGGGCGCTCTCGCAGTAGGCGACCGCCAGGGGATCGAGGACCGGCTCGCCGCGCTCCAGGACCACGTTGGCCCCGCAGCGGTCCATGGCGCCGTCCGCGAGCAGCTCGTTGCAGGAGCAGTAGGACGACTGCATGTACTGGATCAGCGCGTCGCGCAGCGAGATGCCGGTCTCGATCCGCGTGGTGTTGCGCTGGAGCACGTTGAAGCCCGAGCCGCCCTTGGCGATGTAGTCGTTGACCGCGACCTTGTACGTGGAGCCGGGGGAGAGGGGCTCGCCGCCCAGGGTGATCTCCTCCGCCTTCCCCTCCGCGCAATTCATGGTGAACCGGATGCCGGCGACCATCGCCTGCGACTGGCAGCCGCGGCTCGAGGAGCGGGAGGCGACGAAGTCGAGCATCTCCTGGATCTCCTCGCCCGAGAGGTACATCACGTTGATCGTGTTCTCGAACGGGAAGACGTTGAACATCGACTCGATGGTGATCGGGCCGCGGTAGAGCGAGTCGCGGATGCCCAGGGTGTTGGTCACCGCGAACTCCGCCTCGACGCCCTGGCGCCGGCGCATCGCCTCGGCGGTCATGTTGCCCAGCGGCGAGTCGGCGCCGGCGGAGGAGGCGCGGCGCAGGATCTCGCGGGGCGCGTAGGCGAAGATGCGCGAGAGATCGAAGCGCGTGTAGAGGTCCCAGACGTACTCCTCGAGGAGCTCGAGGGTCTGGGGGTGCTCCTCCATCTCGCAGGAGGCGCGCTCGCGCTGCACGTACTCCGTCGCCTCCTCGGTGGTGGCGTCGGGGCCGATCCCGGCCTCGGTGCGGTGGTCCTTGCACCAGACCGCGTCGACGGGGATGGCGTAGTAGTCGTGGGCGACGATCTCCGCGCCGCGCCACTTCTGCTCCGGCGTCTGCTCCTCCGGCGGGACGTCGGGCATCCGCACCACCAGGTCGAGGCGGCCCACGAACTTGGAGAAGGCGCCGGAGTGGAAGAGGACCACGTTGCGCCCGTCGGCGTCGATGAGCGGCTGCGGCGGGTTGGTGACGATGTGGAGGTGGCCGCCGGCGATGAAGTCGAGGTTGCGGACGCCGGGGATCTTCACGACCACGTTGCCGTCCTTGACCTTCCAGTCGCGGGTGCGCTGCTCGTCGATCACCCACGGATCGACCTCGCGCTCGAGGAAGGGCTGGATGGCGTCGCGGCGGTAGACGGCGTGGTAGCCCTCCACCAGCTCCTTGTCCTCGCTGTGGCCGAGGTGGGAGACGACGCCGATCAGGTCGACCATCGGCGCCAGCAGCTCCACGTAGGAGCGGAGCGTCTCGTTCTGCTCGAGCGGGGTGACGTGGATGCTGTTGCCCTCCTCGCCGATCGAGTTGAGCGAGGAGATGTTGGCCATGCCGATGACCGCGATGCGCAGCCCCTCGGCGTTGATGATGGTGTAGGGCTGGCTGAGCCTGCCGATCTCCGTGTAGCGGGGATCGCGCCAGTCGTACCACTCGTAGTTGGCGGCGAGCAGCGGGTAGGTGCCCCACGCGGCGTACTGCTTCGCGAAGTTCCGCACGCCGGCGTCGAACTCGTGGTTGCCCACCACCACCGCGTCCGCCTTCATCTGCGAGAGCCAGCGGACCTCCACCTCGCCGCTGTAGGCGTTGAAGATCGGCGCGCCCTGGAAGCAGTCGCCCGAGTCGAGATGGATCGAGCGCTGCGACTTCGCCCGCTCGCGCTCGATGATCGCGCCCATGCGGGCGATGCCGCCGTAGGGCGCCGACTCGACGCGCAGGCCGAGCTGCTGGTCGGTGCTGCTCGGACGGAAGTCGTAAGGGAGCAGGCGGCTGTGGATGTCGCTGGTGTGGAGGATGGTGAGCGGGACGTCCTGCCCCCACAGCTCGGGCTGCTCCGTGGTGACGGTGTGGCAGCCCGAGGCCAGGGCCGCCGCCGCGAAGGCGGCGGCCGCTGCCGGAAGACGGCGCTTACTGCTGCGGGACAAGGTCGGAGGCTCCGCGCGGGTGGAGGCGATAGGTGCCGGCGTAGTCGTCGACGATGCCGGTCACGGACGAGAGCTGCTGATCGACGGAGAGGGTGTAGCCGTCGAACAGGAGCGTGCCGATGTGGATCTCGTCGCTCTTGTCCGCGTCCACCACGCCCTCGGCGCGGGCGTAGCTGCCGCCCACCTGGGTGACGGTGACGTTCTCCACCGTCACCAGGCAGTTCTCGTACGCCTCGCCGGCGCCGTTGGCGGCGATCTCCTCCGGCGTGACGACGACCGGGGCCACGGCGCCGCCGCCGGCGCTCACCACCTGGACCTCGGAGAGCATGATCTCCGAGAGGGGGCGCGAGCCCGGGGTGCTGGCGACGTACTCGATGTACTTGCCGCGGAGCGTGACCACGTCGCCCACGTCGACCGCGGGGATGGTCACCGCCGCCGGCTTGAAGGCGTAGATGCCGCTGTAGGCGCCTCCGCCGGGCTCGGCGACGTAGAAGCTCCCGCCGCGGAGGGCGGTCACCACCACGTTCCGAACCTCGACCACGGTGCCGTCCGCCGGGTGGGCGGGGTCGGTTTCATCCTGGAGCTGGTAGACGGTGGCGACCACCGGGCCGGCGGCGCCGGGGTGGGTGCCGTCGGCGAAGGTGATGTCGGCGTCGTCGCGGGGCTGGATGCGCCAGGCGTCGAAGGAGTAGTCGAGCAGGCCGACGATCGAGTCGAACTCGTCGCCCACCGCGCCGTCGTAGCTGTGGCCGTTGGTGTTGCCCACCACCACGCCGCCGGTGCCGCCGATGGTCTGCACCCGGAAGTCGCCGCGGTCGCGGCCGTCGGTGCCGAGGACCGGATCCTGCGTGTTCTCCACGTCGCGGACCTCGACGAGGACGCCCTCGAGCGCCTCGGCGCGCTCGCCGGTGATCTCGTCCGGCGTGACGATGACCGGCGCGGGAACGCTGGCGGTGCCGGTGACGGTGACGCTGGAGCCGATGATCTGCGAGAGGCCGAAGTACTCGGTGTAGGTCCCGGCGACGGTCACCTCGTCGCCGCGGGCGGGGAGGGAGAAGGCGTCGTCCCGCTGGCGGAAGACGTAGATGCCGTTCCACTCCGCCTTGCCGGGGGTCTGGACCCAGAAGCCGCGGGGGCCGACGCCGGTGACCACCACGCCGCGCACCTCGACGCGGGTGCCGTCGGGGATCTCGCCCGCCGTCTGGTGCTGGATCTCCTCGATGGTGACCACGTTGGCGGCGGGCGGCACCGGGTGGGTGCCGTCGGCGAAGGTGATGTCCTCGTTGCCGCGGGTCTCGAGGCGGGCCTCCTCGAAGGAGAAGTCCATCACGCCCACGAGGGAGGCGAAGGCGTCGCCCACCTGGCCGTCGGTGTAATCGTCCGGCCAGAGGTGCCCGACCACCAGGCCGGCGGTGCCGCCCGCGGGGCCGACGCGGAAGTCGCCGCGGTCCGTGCCGTCGGTGCCGAGCACCGGATCCTGCACGTTGACCACGTCGCGGACCTCGACCAGCACGCCCTCGTACGCCTCCTGGTCGGCGCCGCCGGTGGCGACGCGCAGCGCGTCCACGACGGCGGGGGCGGGGATGGTGCCCGAGCCGGTCACCTCGATGGACGAGGCGACGAGCTGGGTCTTGTCGAAGTACTCGTAGACCTTGCCGTCCACGGTGACGAGGCTGCCCTGCGCCGGGGCCTCGAGCCCGGAGCCGTCCGGGATGCGGACGTAGATGCCGGAGAACCTCGGATCGCCGCTGGTCTCCTGGACGAAGAAGCCGGAGCGGGAGGAGGCGGTCACCACCACGCCCTCGAGGGTGGCGCGCACGTCGGTGGCCCAGCCCTCGTGGCTCTCGTCCTGGAGCTGCCGGATCGAGACCGTGCCGATGTGCGGGGCGGTGGGGTGGCTGCCGTCTTCGAGGGTGATGTCCTCGTTGCCGCGGGGCTGGAGGACGAACTCCGAGAAGGTGAAGTCGAGCACGCCGACGATCGACTGGAAGCGGTCGCCCACCTCGCCGTCGTAGTCGTTGTCGAAGGCGTGGCCGACGATCACGCCGTTCTCCACGCTGCCGCCGGCGATGGGGGCCACGCGGAAGTCGCCGCGATCCTGGCCGTCGGTGCCGGTGACGGGATCCTGGACGTTCTGCACGTTCTCGACCCGCAGGAGGACGCCCTCCCACTGCTCGGCGGTGGCGGCGCCGGTGCGGATCGCGGCGGTCTCGACCACCGCGGGCGCGGGGAGCTCGACGCCGGTGGAGACCACCTCCACCGCCGCCTGGTCGATCTGCGCGTTGAAGAAATACTCGGTGTAGAGGCCCGAGACCTTGATCCGGCTGCCCACCACGGGGGCGGTGGTGCCGGAGGGGAGGCGCACCTGGATGCCCGAGAAGGGACCGCCGGCGACCTCCTGCACCCAGAGCCTGTTGCCCTGGCTGGCGGTCACCACCACCTCGTTGGCGAGGGAGACGGTGGCGGGCGGGTGGGGCCACGCCGCATCGGAGGTGTTCTGGAGCTGGTAGACGGTCTTCGCGCCCGCCTCGCGGGGGCCCGCGTCGGTGCCGTCGGTGAAGAGGATGTCGGCGGCGGCGCGCGGCTCGATCCGCGCCTCCTCGTACGAGTAGTCCATCACGCCGACGATGCGGGTGAAGGCGTCGCCGGGGACGCGCACGTAGCCGTGGCGCATCGAGTTGCCGACGATGAGGCCACCGCCCGCGCGGCCAGCGGTGTTGACGCGGAAGTAGCCGTAGTCGTTGCCGTTGGCGTCGAGGACCGGCGCCTCGGTGGAGACCACGTCCTCCACGGCGACCAGCACGCCCTCCCAGGCCTCCTGCTCGGCGCCGCCGGTGGCCACCAGCTCGGGATCGACCACCGCGGGGGCGGGGAGGGTGCCCGGGCCCTTGTTCTGGAGAGTGAGGACCTCGATCTGCGTGCGGTCGAAGTACTCGGCGAGCTTGCCGGCGAGGTCGACCACGTCGCCCACCGCGGGGGCGGTGACCACGGGCTCGCCATCCGTGCCGTTGCGGACGTAGATGCCGGAGTACTTCCCGCCCTCGGGATCCTGCACGTAGAAGTGCTGGGGGAAGTAGCTGCCGCTGCCGTCCGCGCGCTCCACCACCGCGGTGACGATCACGTCGCGCAGCACCACGTCGCTGCCCAGCGGCGGCGACTTCGCGGGATCCTGGAGATCGTAGATGCGGACGCCGGCCTGCGTGCCACCGGAGCCGCCGCTGCCGCCCGTTCCACCCGAGCCGCCGGAACCGCCCGAGCCACCGTGCGTGGTCGTCTCGGAGCAGCCGACTGCGGCGAGCGCGAGGGTGAGTGCTCCGAAGAGGAGCGGAAGACGTGCCAGACGCATGTCGTACCTCCGGTGGGCGCGGCGGATCCGCGCCCCTCGCCGCATCGGGTAGGGCCGTTCCGCCTTGTCGCAACGGCTCGATACACGGGGCGCTGACGTGCGGCGTCTTACTGCCAGCGTGCGAAGGGTGTCAAGCCGTCGACAGGACGCGCGAGACATCCCCTGCCGGGCGTGCCGGAAGGCCCTTCCCGCGGGTGATTGCGCCGCCCGGGAGCGCCCCGCGGCAACGCGCCGCGTCGCCCCTTTTCCTTTGACTGTTCAGGGGGAAGCACCTATCTCTCCCGCGTTTTTTCCTAGCGGGAGGTTTCCAAGGTGGCGAACCCCAGGTATGGGCTCGCGGAGAAGCTCGACAAGGCGACCTTGCTCGAGATGTACCGCCAGTTGGTGCTGCTGCGCCGTTTCGAGGAGAAGACCGCGCAGCAGTACGGTCTGCAGAAGATCGGCGGCTTCTGCCACCTGTACATCGGCCAGGAGGCGGTGGCGGTCGGCGTGGAGGCGGCCCTCAACGACGACGACTACGTCATCACCGCCTACCGCGATCACGGCCAGGCCCTCGCCCGCGGCACGCCGCCCGGCGAGGTGATGGCGGAGATGTTCGGCAAGGCGACCGGCTGTGCGAAGGGCAAGGGCGGCTCGATGCACCTCTACGACATCCCCCGCCACTTCTACGGCGGCTGGGGCATCGTCGGCGCCCAGATCCCCCTGGCCCTCGGCACCGCCTGGGCTTCGAAGTACCGCGGCGACAACCGCGTGACCGTCTGCTACTTCGGCGAGGCGGCGGTGAACCAGGGCGCCTTCCACGAGGCGCTCAACATGGCCTCGCTCTGGAAGGTCCCGGCGGTCTTCATCTGCGAGAACAACCGCTACGGCATGGGCACGCCGATCTCCGTCTCGTCCGCAGAGGTGGAGGTCTACAAGCGCGGCTGCGCCAACAAGGTGCCGGGCGAGGCGGTCGACGGCCTCGACGTGCTGGCGATGTACGACGCGGCCAAGCGCGCGGTGGACTACTGCCGCGAGGGGAACGGGCCGTTCCTCCTCGAGGCGCGCACCTACCGCTACCGCGGCCACTCCATGTCCGATCCCGCGGTCTACCGCACCCGCGAGGAGGTGGAGGAGGAGCGCAAGCGCGATCCCATCCCCCGCCTGCGCGACTACCTCACCTCGAAGAAGAAGGTGAAGGAGGACGAGCTCGTCGCCATCGAGGAGCAGGTGGAGAAGGACGTCGACGCGGCGGTGAAGTTCGCAGAGGAGTCGCCCTGGCCCGATCCGTCCCAGCTCTACGAGGACGTCTACGCCATGCCGATCCGGCCCGGGGAGAGCAAGTGATGCGTGAGCTGACTTTCCGTGAAGCCCTCAACGAAGCCCTCGACGAGGAGCTCGGTCGCGACCCGGACGTCTTCCTCATGGGCGAGGAAGTCGGCGCCTACAACGGCGCGTACAAGGTCTCCAAGGGGCTGCTCGACAAGTACGGCCCCAGGCGCGTCATCGACGCGCCCATCTCCGAGCTCGGTTTCGCCGGCCTCGGCGTGGGCGCGGCGATGGTGGGGCTGCGCCCGATCATCGAGGTGATGACCTGGAACTTCGCCATCCTGGCGATGGACCAGATCGTCAACACCGCCGCGAAGATGCGCTACATGTCCGGCGGCGCGCTCAAGTGCCCGGTGGTCTTCCGCGGCCCCAACGGCGCCGCGCACTCGCTGGCGGCGCAGCACTCGCAGTTCTTCGAGGCGCAGTACGCCTACTTCCCCGGCCTGAAGGTGATCGTCCCCGGCACCCCGGCGGACGCCAAGGGCCTTCTCAAGGCCGCCATCCGCGACGACGACCCGGTCTGCTTCATGGAGAGCGAGACCATGTACGCGTGGAAGGGGATGGTGCCGGACGGCGAGCACATCGTCCCCATCGGCGTGGGCGACATCAAGCGCGAGGGCACCGACTGCACCGTGGTGGCGTGGGGCCGCGCGCTCAAGATCGCCATGGACGGGGCGGAGGCGCTGGCGAAGGAAGGGATCAACGTGGAGGTGGTCGACCCCCGCACGATCCGCCCGCTCGACGAGCAGATCATCGTCAACTCGGTGCGGAAGACCGGCCACTGCGTGATCGTGGAGGAGGGCTGGCCCTACTTCAACGTGGGCTCCACCATCTCCGACATCGTGCAGCGGGCCTGCTTCGACTCCCTCGACGCGCCGGTGATGCGCGTGACGGGCGCCGACGTTCCGATGCCCTACTCGATGGCCCTCGAGAAGCTGGCGCGCCCGGACGCGGACAGCGTCGTCAAGACCGTCAAGCTCACCCTCAACGTGCGGTAGGGGAAGTCGATGGCTAGCGCGATCCTGATGCCGAAGCTCTCGGACACGATGACCGAGGGCACGATCCAGAAGTGGCTGGTGAAGGAGGGCGACACCGTCCGCGCCGGCGACCCCATCGCCGAGGTGGAGACCGACAAGGCCACCCTGGAGATGGAGGCCTACGAGGGCGGGACGATCCTCAAGATCCTCGTGCCGGACGGCGGCTCCGCGCCGGTGGGCGGCGTCCTCGCCGTGATCGGCAAGGCGGGGGAGGACTGGCAGGCGGTGGCAGGCGGGGCGAAGCCCGCAGCCGCCCCCGCGCCGGCGCCCGCCGCGCCGGAGCAGAAGGCGGCGCCCGCGCCTGCGCCCGCGGCGAAGGCGGGTGGCAGGGCCACCGCGGTGCAGATGCCCAAGCTCTCGGACACGATGACCGAGGGCACGATCCAGAAGTGGCTGGTGAAGGAGGGCGACAAGGTCCGCACCGGCGATCCCATCGCCGAGGTGGAGACCGACAAGGCCACCCTGGAGATGGAGGCCTACGAGGGCGGCACCGTCCTCAAGATCCTCGTGGGCGACGGCCAGGCGGCGCCGGTCGGCGGCGTCATCGCCGTGATCGGCGAGCCGGGCGCGGATTGGCGGGCGGTGGCGGGCGGCGCCCAGCCGCCCGCGCCGGAGGTGCCCTCCGCCACGCCTTCGCTCGCGACGGGCGAGAAGGTGGAGTGGAAGCCCTCCAATGACACCGAGGCGCGGGTCGGCCCGATGGAGTCGGAGTTCATCGCCTCCATCCGTCCGATGGCCGGGGCGCCTGTCTACCAGCCGGGCTTCGTCCACGGCGAGGTGCCCGGCTACAGCTTCGGCTGGGGCCACGGGATCGCCTTCGACGTGCCGAAGGCGCCGCGCACCGCGAGCGGCGAGAAGGTGCGGGCCTCGCCCGTCGCCAGGAAGATGGCGGCGGAGCTGGGCATCGACCTGACCACCGTGCAGGGGACCGGCCCCGGCGGCAGGATCACCCGGGACGACGTGGCGAAGGCGAAGCGCGCCCCCGCGGTCGCCGCAGCACCCGCGGCCGCCGCTGCAGCGCCCGCCGCCGGTGCCGCGCCGGTGATCCAGCCCATGTCGCAGATGCGCAAGGCGATCGCGCGCAACCTGCAGCAGGCGAAGCGCGACATCCCGCACTTCTACCTGACCATGGACGTGGACATGGCCCAGGCGGTCAAGTTCCGCGCCGAGGCCAGGGCCGCCGACATCCAGTTCTCGATCAACGACCTGATCCTCAAGGCGGTCGCCGTCGCGGCGAAGGAGTTCCCGCGGGTCCAGGCGCAGCTGATCGACGAGAACACGCTCAGCATCCCGTCCGAGGTCCACCTCGGCGTGGCGGTGGCCCTCGAGGACGGCCTGATCACCCCGGTGCTCCGCAACGCCGACGCGCTGAGCCTCGGCCAGATCAACCGGCAGGTGCGCGAGCTCGCCGGCAAGGCCCGCGAGAAGAAGCTCAAGCCGGAGGAGTACCAGGGCGGGACGATCACCGTCTCCAACCTCGGCATGTTCGACATCGAGCACTTCTACGCCATCGTCAACCCGCCGCAGGCGTCGATCGTCTCGGTGGGCAAGGTGCGCGAGGAGCCGGTGGTGGAGAACGGGCAGATCGTCATCGGCCAGCGGATGCGGATCGGCTACTCCGGCGATCACCGCATCGTCGACGGCGCCGTGGGCGCGCAGTTCCTCCAGGCCGTGAAGCGGGCCCTGGAGAACCCCATGCGGATGCTGGTGGGCTGAGCCTCGTCCCGGCAGGGAACTCGACCAGGGCCGCTCCCGCCGCGAGGCAGGGGCGGCCCTGGTGTTTTCAGCGTGGTGGTCGCGGCGTCAGGTGCAGTCGCTCGCCTCGACCGCGCCGTCGACACAGCGCCATTCCTCGTCAACGCAGCGGGGCGCGACCTGGCGGAGCGGCGCGCCGTCGCAACTCTCGAAGCACTCGACGGGCCAGGAGCCGCCACAGGTCGGGCAGCCCTCGGTGATCAGATTGACCGAGCCCTCGGGGCACGCAGGCTCGCCGTGGTAGGCGCAGGCGTCGAAGGGGAGTGGCTCGGTGCAGGAGAAGGTGCAGAGGTTGCTGCCGTCTGCGCAGCCGAAATACCGCCCGTCGTCCTCGCTCCCCGGGCCGTGATCGTCCCGGTCCTTCCCATTCGAAGCGCTGCCGCCGCATGCCGCCGCGGCGAGTAGAAGTGCCATCGCGAAGCCCGTACGCATTTCGCCTCCTCCGGGCCGCGATTCTCCCATGGAGGAGCGGCCGGAGGAGGCGCACCGGAACGACTTCCGTATTCCGGCCGGTGCGCGGGGGCAGCAGGCGCGCCAGCGATCCGCCCGCCGCGCGATCGGCGGCGCACGGGGGGGATAGCGCTCAGGGCTCCGCTGCGTGGAGCGCGGCGCCGTACCAGGCCGCCTCGCGGTCGCGCTGCTCGCCCAGCTTGGCGCGGGCCACGCCGAGGACGCGCGGATCCGCGTCCGCGCCCAGGGTGGCGGCCACCTCCGCCTCGGTGAGGCCGGCGGCGGCCTTGCGCGCCACGTCGGCGATGAGCGCGGAGAGCATCTTCTCCTCCGGGCTGCCCGCCGCGGGCGCGGGGGCGAAGAGATCCTCCTGCAGGTAGATGGAGCGGATCTCCCGGGTGGCGAGGAGGAGCTCCACCGGATCGGCGCGGAGCCGCTCGAAGGCGTCCACCGCCAGGGCGATCCACCGGTCGTCGCGGAGCAGGGTGGCGGCAGGCTCCGCCGCGTAGAGGCCGAGGAAATCCGCGGGGAGGAGGATCTGCTGCGCCTCGCCGCCGGATCGGATCGGCGAGGGGATCTCCACCGGGCCGCCGGGGCCGCCGCGCCGCTCCATGTGGGCCATCGCCTCCTGGTTGGCGCGCACGATCGCCCGGGCGGCGGCGAAGAGCTCGTCGCGGTCGGGCTCGAGGAGCGCCGCGGGCGTGGCGCCGAGCTGCGCCGCCAGGTAGCGCGAGGAGCGCTCCAGCGCGCCCACGTACCAGCGCTCGCTCTCGCTGCCGTCGGTGATCTGGGCGAGGAGCGCCCAGGCCAGGTGGTTCTGCACGTTGGTACCGGGCGGCGTCGAGCCCGCGGCGGCGTCGAGGGGATTGCCCGGGTGGATCCGGACCGAGGCGAGGGCGAGCTTGCGCGCCGTGGCCTCGTCGCCCGCGTTCCACGCCTCCCACGCCTGGGCGAAGGCGGCGGTGGCCAGCGCGTTGACGGGATGGACGCTGGCGTCGGTGGGCGGCACGTCGACCACGAGGAGGGCGTTGCTCGCCGCGCTCACCAGCTGGACACGGGTGGTGGCGGGACCGAGGCGGAGCTCCACCACCGCGCCGGGCTTCGGCCCCTCGGAAAGCGCCGCCAGGGTCGATTCGAGGACCACGCGGGCGATCCCCGCGTCTTCCTGGCGCACGCCCTCCACCGAGACCTCCGGCTCGAGCCCGTCGGTCACCACGCGGAAGCGATCGGTGCCGCGGACGGGGCGCACGTCGATCGGGATGGAGGGGCGCTCGGGGGCGGCGGGGGGCGTGGAGGCGCATCCCGCCAGCGCGAGGAGGGCGGCGGCGACGAGGGGGTGGAGGCGGTGCATCGGGGCGATCGTACCCCGTTGGAGCGCGGGGGCCAACGCCGTCCCGCGGGCGATCGGGCAGGCGTCTGGCGGCGGGGCGGCCCCCCCACCGGGCGGATTGCCACCGGCGCGCACCGACCCCAACTGGTGGCCATGCCCGAGACGAGGACGGAGCGGGATTCCCTCGGCGAGATCGAGGTGCCGAAGGACGCGTACTGGGGCGCGCAGACGGCGCGCGCCGTGGCCAACTATCCGATCTCCGGGGCGACGCCGCACCCGGCGCTGGTGCGGGCCACGGTGCGCCTCAAGCGCGCGGCGGCGCTCGCCCACAAGGAGCAGGGCGGGCTCGACGAGAAGATCGCCGACGCGATCGTGCAGGCGTGCGACGAGATCCTCGCCGGCGCGCTGCTCGATCAATTCGTGGTCGATCCCTACCAGGCGGGCGCCGGCACCTCGCACCACATGAACGCCAACGAGGTGATCGCCAGCCGCGCCAGCGAGATCCTCGGCGGGCCGCGGTCGCCCGGCGGCGCGGTCCACCCCAACGACCACGTCAACAAGGCGCAGTCGACCAACGACGTCTTCCCCACCGCGCTGCGCCTCGCGGCGCTGGAGCAGGCGCAGCCGCTCCTCGCCGCGCTGGGCGGCCTCGCCGACTCGCTGGAGGAGAAGGCGCAGGCCTTCCACCACGTGATCAAGAGCGGCCGCACCCACCTGCAGGACGCTTCGCCGATCCGCCTGGGCAGGGAGATCGGCGCGTGGGCCACCAACGTGCGCCGCCACCGCGCCCGCATCGAGATGACCGCCGACGACTGCGCCGAGCTGGGGATCGGCGGCACCGCGGTGGGGACCGGCCTCACCGCCGCGCCGGGCTACCGGGAGCTGGTGGTGAGCCACCTGGCGTTGATGACCGGCCTGCCGCTCCGGCCCGCGGCCGATCTCTACGAGGCGATGCAGTCGCTGCGCCCGGCGCAGGCGCTCTCCAGCGCGATCCGCGACTGCGCCCTCGACCTCTACCGGATCAGCTCCGACGTGCGGCTCCTCGCCTCGGGCCCCAGCACCGGCCTGGGTGAGCTCCTCCTCCCGGCGGTGCAGCCGGGATCGTCGATCATGCCGGGAAAGGTCAACCCGTCGATCGCGGAGATGGTGGGCCAGGTCTGCGCCCGGGTGATCGGCTGCGACACCACCGTGGCCTGGGCCACCGCCTCGGGACAGCTCGACCTCAACGTCTTCTTCCCGGTGGCGGCCCACGCGCTCCTCGAGGCGGAGACGATCCTCGCCAACGCGGTGCGGATCTTCGACCAGAAGTGCATCCAGGGGCTGCGCGCCGACGAGGAGCGGTGCGCGGCCTACGCCCGCCGGTCCCAGCAGATCGTTCTCGCCCTCTCGCCGCTCATCGGCTACGCCGCCGCGGCGGGGATCGCCAGGCGGGCGGTTGCCGAGGGGCGGACGATCGAGGAGCAGGTGGTGCACGAGGGGGTGCTCCCCGCCGAGGAGGCGGCGCGCCTCCTCGACCCGGCGCAGCTCGCGGGGAGCTGACCCATGCAGAGCCACGACTTCGGGCGGGAGGTCCGCCGCAGGCGCGACCAGAGCCTCTACGTGACCCACTTCACCAAGGCGGTGGAGAGCGCCCACGGCACCCTCTCGCCGGGGCAGGTGCTGCGGCGGATCCTGCGGGAGGGACGGATCCTCGCCCGGCCGGTGGGCGATCGCTGCGCGGGAAAGGGGCGCGACGCAGACGCGGTCTGTCTCACCGAGGCGCCGCTGCTGGGGCTGATCGTCCCCACCGCGCCGCGCAGCCCGGCGCACGGCATCGGCTTCGACAAGCGCTTCGTCTACGCCCAGGGGGGCATGCCGGTGATCTACCTGCGCCGCGACCTCCTCGACGAGGACCGCACCCCGCCGGTCGATCCGCGGCTCTTCCCCTTCGTGAAGCCGTTCGAGGCGGAGGTGGACAACCCCACCTACGAGCGGGAGTGGCGCGTCCCCCGCGACCTGGTCTTCACCTTCGACCAGGTCGCCTTCCTCATCGTCCCCCGGGACGAGCGCAGGCGCTTCGTGGAGGAGTTTCCCGCGGTGACCCGGGTGCTCGACTACGAGTTCCTCCTCGAGTCGATGTGACGCGCCGGATCAGTCCTCGCCCGCGTCGCGGCCGTAGCTCTTGAGCTTGCGCTGGAGCGTGCGCCGGTCGATCCCCAGCGCCTGGGCCACGCGGGTGACGTTGCCGCCCATCCGCTCGAAGGTCTCGAGGATGTGGCGCTTCTCCAGCTCCGCCAGCGTGGTCTCGTTGCCCGCGTCGGCGGGGGCCGGCGGGAGCTGCTGCGCCGCCGCCCGCGCCTCCGGGTGGTTGAAGATCGACGCGCCGATCGCCTCGCGGATGTCGGCGGCGACCAGCGCCTTGCCGCTGCAGAAGATCGAGGCGCGCTTGAGCACGTTGCTCAGCTCCCGCACGTTGCCCGGCCAGTCGTAGCGCTCCAGCTCGGCCACCGCGCTCTCGTCGAGGGAGATCGTCTTGTCGCCGCAGCAGCGGACGAGGAGGGCCCGCGCGGTGGGGGCGAGGTCCTCCTTGCGCTGGCGCAGGGGCGGCACGCCGATGGAGAGGACGTGGAGCCGGTAGAAGAGGTCCTCGCGGAACCGCCCCAGCCGCACCTCCTCGGAGAGGTCGCGGTTGGTGGCGGCGATCACCCGCACGTCCACCGGCTCCTCCCGCGCGCCGCCCACCGGGCGGACGGTGCGCGTCTCCAGCGCCCGGAGCAGCTTGGCCTGCGCACCCTCCGGCAGCTCGCCCACCTCGTCGAGGAAGAGGGTGCCGCCGTCCGCCTCGCGGAAGAGGCCGAGCCGGTCGGTGGTGGCGCCGGTGAAGGCGCCCTTGACGTAGCCGAAGAGCTCCGCGTCGAAGAGGTCGCGGTGGGCCTGCGCGCAATTGAAGGCGACGAAGGGCGCCGACGAGCGCCGGCTCGCTGCGTGGAGCGCGCGGGCCACCAGCTCCTTGCCGGTGCCGCTCTCGCCGGTGACCAGCACCGTCTCGTCGGTGGGGCCGGCGCGGCGGATCAGCTCGCGCACCCGCTCCAGCGCGGGGCTGACGCCGGCGAGACCCAGGTCGCCGTGCACGTCGCCCTTCTGCGCCGCGGCGTCCTCGAGGAGGGGGACGAGGGCGGGGGCGTCCACCGGCTTCTGGACGAAGTTGACGGCGCCGAGGCGCAGCGCCTCCACCGCCGCGGGGATTGTCCCGTGGCCGGTGACCACGATGACGCGCGTCCTGCTGCCCCGCGCCTGGCGGAGCACCTCGAGGCCGTCGAGGTCGCCGAGCTGGAGGTCGAGGAGGGCGACGTCGCTCTTGCCCTCCTGCAGGGCGGCCACCGCCTGGGCGCCGTTGGCCGCCTCGCGCACGGGGAAGCCCAACCTTCCGAGCGCCTTTCCCATGGCGAGGCGGAAGGCCTTGTCGTCGTCGGCTACGAGCACGCTGGGGTGGCTCACGCATTTCCTCCGGAGGGAAGTTCGAGCAGGGCCCGGGCGCCGCCCGAGGGAGCGTCGGTGAGATCGAGCTCGCCCCCCGCTTCGCGCACGAGGCTGCGCGCGGTGTAGAGGCCGAGCCCGGTGCCCTTGCCCGGTGGCTTGGTGGTGTAGAACGCCTCGAAGACCCGGTCGCGGGTACCGGGGGCGAGGCCGGGGCCGTCGTCGTCCACCGCGATCCGCACCCGCCCGCTCTCGCCCGGCGGCAGCAGGAGCACGCGCACCCGCGCGCCCGGCCGCTGCTCGATCATGTCGGCGGCATTCTGGAGCAGGTTGACGAAGACCTGGACGAGGGAGTCGTGGCCGATCGCGACGGTGATCGGCTCCACCGCGGGATCGACGTCGAGGCGGCTGCGGGAGACGCCGGTGCCGAAGACCAGGGTGGCGGCCCGCTTGATGGCGGTGCCCACCGCGGCGGGGCCGTGGGGCGAGCCGGTGGCGAGCTGATCCCTGCCCCCGAGGAGCCCCTGGGTGATCTCCCTGCAGCGGCGCATCTCGTCGAGGATCACCAGCGCGCTCTCGTCGAGGTCGCGCACCAGCGCCTCCATGCCGGGCGGCGCCGATTGGAGGGCCGCGCGCATGTCCGCCGCCAGGGTCTGGATGGTGGCGAGCGGCGTGTTGAGCTCGTGGGCCACCGCCTGGACGGTGCGGCCGAGGGAGGCGAGCCGCTCGGCGAAGAGGAGGCGGCGCTCGGCGATCACGCTCTCGGTGCGATCGAGGTGGAGGCGGAGGACCGGCGCCGGCCGCGCGTCGGAGAGGGGGAAGGAGAGGAGCTCGATCACCCGCTCCCTGCCGCCGCGATCCTTGACCGAGAAGCGGCAGGTGCCGACCTTGCCGCGCCGCGCCTCCTCCACCGGGCACTCGCCCTGGAGCGCCTCGCAGCCGAGGGAGTCGCGGGGGCAGTCGACGCTCTCGCCGCGCCGTTCGAGGAGGTGGCGGTTGCGGAAGGAGGGGGTGCCGTCGGGCTGGAGGATCTCCACGCCCACCTCGAGCCGGTCGAGGGCGGCCATCAGGATCTCCGCGTCGCGCCGCTGCGCCCGGCGCGCCTCCTCCGCCTCCCTGCGCCGCTGGGAGAGCTCCGCCGCCGCGCGCTCCGCCACGTAGGCGGAGGCCATCAGCGTCACCACGAAAGCGAGCGCGGCGAGCGGGGCGTCGAATCCCGGGAGGGGCGTGAAGGCGGAGATCCGCAGGGGCTCCACCAGCTCGGCGGCGCTGAGGAAGGCGGCGCAGAGGAGGGCCACCGCGCACGCGAGCAGGCCGGCCCGCTTGCCGGAGAGGACGCTCACCAGCAGGACGTGGACGAAGTAGAGGGAGAGGAAGGGGTTGTCCACGCCGCCCGACGCCCAGAGGACCAGGGTGAGGGCGCCGAAGTCGGGGAGGGCGTGGAGGAGGGCGTTGCCCGACCGCTCCGGCCTGCGCCGCAGGCTCCAGGTGAACCAGAGGTTGAAGGCGACGCCGGCGCCCACCGCGCCGAAGAGGGCGGGGTAGTGGATCTCCCGCATCCCCAGCCACGGGGCGATCACCGCCGCGGCGAGCACGCTGGCGAGGGCGGCCCAGCGCAGGCGGATCAGCCACCTCATCCGCTCCGCGCGCAGGAGGAGCAGGCTCGAGGGGCGATCCTCGCCGCCGAGGGGCATGGTTGCCGAGTAGTCCAGGGAGGCCTCCGCTCGGGAAACGCTCGGTGATTCCCGCGGAATCCTCTAACCCCGCCGCCGCGGTAGATCCACCGCCGGAAAGCAATCGGGCCCCGGCCCGCCGGCGCGCGGCGGGGCGGAGCCCGAAAAGGCGAAGGGCCGGCTCCTCTCACAGCCGGCCCTTCTCAGCAATTGGTGACCCGTACGGGAATCGAACCCATGTTTTCGGCGTGAGAGGCCGACGTCCTGACCGCTAGACGAACGGGCCACGAAGCCTCTCACTTAAAAGGCGAAGGGCCAGCCTCTCACTGGCTGGCCCTTCTAACGATTGGTGACCCGTACGGGAATCGAACCCATGTTTTCGGCGTGAGAGGCCGACGTCCTGACCGCTAGACGAACGGGCCATCACCAAGTCGTCGCACCGTCGGACCGGTGCTGCCGGTTGGGAATCTGCACAGCAGATCCGCCGGCGAAAAGTGGCTGGGGGACTAGGATTCGAACCTAGATA
>Ga0182742_1001721_pt1 | contig 26682 bp, 22 predicted proteins | sample eDN5th37CBELigMG_FD_128880 | JGI IMG/M metagenome (GOLD analysis project Ga0182742, IMG submission 128880) | Enriched Miracle-Growth compost microbial communities from Emeryville, California, USA - eDNA 5th pass 37_C BE-Lig MG (version 2)... ...
ATTCCTTTTTAGTAACTCTATCCCCCATCCTTAAATAGGATGGGGAAAATAAAAATGTTTGATTAACAAAAATGTACATTCTAAAACGAGCAAAAGTGTACATTAAATCGTTGACATTTATACTTTCTTCAACTTCGCTTGAATGGGTGCTTTAGTGAAAGAAGAATTAATTGATTTTAAGGTTGAGATCATGTTTAGTTATTCTATTAAAGGGTGCGATTACGATATAATGTGTTATCACTTTTTTGCTAGACCGATCAGAATAGTTCTATAAATGATTGATGGTAATATAAAAAACCCAGCGAAGGTAGTTGGGTATAAGTTGGATATGAAAAATACGAAAATTTAACGGCTATACTACCATGACAATTGAATTGGATTGTCGCTAAGTTCCCCAATCTCAAGAGTAACTTGATCAGCCTCTTGTTTAGGAAAAACAACTAAAAATGAGGGATGATGGGAATTATTACTTTGAACAATTCATTCAACCGACTTCACTTTTTCACTATTTTAAATTTAATTAGAAAATAAATCGAATTAGACAATCGGGAGAAATCCCCGTATAAAAAATTGTGTCTATTTTAGTTCTCATAGTGAACTTAATAAGAAATCTAATTGTTTTGTAATGCTTAATTGACCAAAATGCGAAATTAAGGAGGCGAAACAGAAGGAACTAATAAAAGATTGATTATACTTCAATAAAAAGTCAGGTATTAACCCTGACGGAAATTAATTTAACTGTATACCTTTATAAACATGATTCCAAATCGAATCATCATTAATCCGGTTAGGAACTTGTACAACACAGACATTTTCTAAGTTCCATTCTAATTCAGAAATACTTGTTGTATTATCTGAGGGTATTAATATAAGTACACTAAATTTTTCTTTTAACATGTCTTTCATTGCCTGATGAAACAAAAATGCATGCTCATAATTTGTTGCCCATCTTACAAAGAGAATTGAATTACTCTTGTCAATTGTTTCATTGAATCTTGCTATTCTTTCATTTAATTTTTTTTTGTAATTAGGATATGTTTCAAACCACTTTTGATCCGGAAGGATGGGGAAATCGTGAACTGAAGTAACTTTATAGTAGTTATCTTTAACAAAATAGGTGTTTACAGCTTGTATAGTTACGTCATCGTCAAAATACTTAGCAGAACCATTTATTAGTGTCAAATTTTTCAGTTCCATATATTCTTTAAAGCGATTTCTATAAATTCTACCTACTTCTGCAAACGACTCAGCATAGACCCAGTCAAGGGGCAAAGAAAATTTTCTCAAACCAAGTCTTCTTAGGTTTAAAGTGGGAGCGCAAGAACTGCCGCAAGGAATGATTATATCATAAGTTTTCTTAATCTCTTGTAATTGATTACTGCCAACGAAATGTACCAGTAGTGACATAATTTTTACCACTGATTGACAAAATATTTACCAGTGATTGACAGGTAATTTACCATCCTTCTATATAATGAGTTGGCATACTTAACAGTATGACACTTTTTATGGGAGGTTTTTTTCGTGATTCACTATCGAAGGATATTGGAATTACATGATGAGGGGATCAGTTTAAGAGGCATTGCCGCAAGCACTGGACACTCTCGTCAGATAGTGACAGAGGTTATTCAATTGGCAGAAAAGAAAGGATTAGCGTGCCCCTTAGACGAGGAAATGAACGATAAATGGATTGAGGAATTCCTATTTCCAGAAAAGGCAATGGAAGCTTCCGGAAGGCAACCACTTGATTTTGAATACATTCATAAAGAGCTGGCCAAACCAAACGTCACTCTTTCACTTCTACATCATGAATATGAAGCGGAAAGTAGGATGAATAACAGGATTCCTTATTCTTATCGAAGTTTCGTTCGCCATTATAGCCGTTATGCCCAGAAATATAAAGCCACTTTACGTATCCATAGAAAACCGGGGGAAATCATGGAGGTGGATTGGGCAGGTTCTACTGCCTTTATCATTGATAGAGATACTGGAGAAAAAGTAAAGGCATACGTTTTCGTCGCTACATTGCCGTGCAGCCAGCTCTCCTATGCAGAGGCGACCTTATCTATGGATTTATCCTCTTGGATAGATGCCCATATTCATGCATACGATTATTTTGGTGGAGTCACCCAGATCGTTGTTCCTGACAATCTGAAGACAGGTGTGACAAAACATACGTCGAAAGAGCTTATTTTAAATCCTACTTACAAGGAAATGGCAGATCACTACCATACGATTATTATGCCAGCACGTGTGCGTAGCCCAAAAGATAAAGCAAGTGTGGAAGGCTCTGTAGGGGTGATTTCAACTTGGATTATAGCCGCATTAAGGAATACTCATTGCTTTGGTATCGAAGAATTAAACGAGGAATTGCAGAAAAAATTAGAGCAATTTAATCATCGTCCTTTTACCCGTAAAAAAGGATGTCGGTTTTCTGCATTTGAAGAAGAGGAGAAATTTGCGCTTTCCCCTCTTCCAGACACGCCGTATAAGATATCAGAGTGGAGAACGGCGAAAGTAAGACCTGATTACCATATTTCCGTTGAAAGTATGTTTTATTCAGTGCCGTACGAATACATCAACCGACAAGTGGATGTAAAGCTTTCCAGCGATATGGTCGCCATTTACTTCAATCATATGTGGTTGACTTCACACAAACGATTATATGGGAAATTTGGACAGATTTCCACTATGCGGGAACATATGCCGGACAATCATAAATTATTCGTTGATCAGACGCCTGAAGTGGCAGTTGAATGGGCAGAGAGCATCGGATCTTCAACCTTAAATGTTGTGAAATATCTTTTGGATTCCTATCAATCTGAAAAACAAGCATTACAATCCATCTTCTCTTTGAAGAAAGTGGAACGTCGTTATACCAAATATGAAATAGAACGTGCGTGTAAGATGGTACTTTCTATGACAAAGAGACCGACGGTCAAAAGTATTCAAACGCTACTGAAAAACAATAAGAAAAAAGAAGCAGAACAAGAAGTACGACAAACTACAAATTTAGCTGACATCGATTTTGGCTTTACTCGTGGGGCCTCTTATTACGGAGGAAGCGACGATGAATGATCAACTATTGACTAGATTACAGGAAATGAAACTAAGTGGGATGGCCGAAGCTTATGTAGAGCAATCGCAGACTAAAGAATTCAAATCTATGAGTTTTGAAGATCGTTTCTCTCTTCTCGTTGACTTAGAATATTCACGTCGTAAAAGTAATAGTTTGAATCGATTAATTAAAAGTGCCTCGTTTTCGGATTCAAAAGCTTGTATTGAAGACATTGAGTATTTTGAAGATCGTAAATTGAATAAAGAACTCATATTAAGGTTGGCGAGTGGCCTTTATATTCAAAATCATCATAACATTATACTGAAAGGACCGACTGGGTCAGGGAAAACCTTTATGGCCTGTGCATTTGGCATATCTGCGTGTCGTCAATTCCACAAGGTAAAGTATGTTCGGCTACCTGAATTGTTGGACGAGCTCTCTCTGGCAAAACTGGCGGCAGACGGTAGCTATCGTAAGTTAATCAAGAAATATATCAAAACAGACGTACTTATACTTGATGAATGGCTACTTATGGATTTATCAAAAGATGAGGCAAATATCTTGTTGGAGGTGACAGAAGCACGTCACAAAACCTCCTCTACCATTTACTGTTCCCAAATCGATCCAAATGGATGGCACATGAAATTAGGGAATGGAACCATTGCCGAAGCTATTTTAGACCGCATCATCCATGATTCCTACCAACTTTTATTAGATGGCGACCTCTCCATGCGTGAACGTCATGGATTAAGCAGTAGTGAGGTCTGAAATATGGTTGTTTTGACAAGGGAAGGTTTATCCAAAATGGAAGAATCCTATTATTGGGGAGGCAATAGAAGGTGTGTACCTTTTCCTGAAGAGTTAAAGAAAATATTACTGGAAACATACGGGAAGGAACCTTTCCCCCACACATGGTCTGAACAGGATATCCATGAAGGGGCAAGAAAAATCATAAGACAGTATTTTCACGATTAATACGAAGTTTTACTATACAACAGCCCTCCACTAACATACGATTTGTGAGTTAGTGGTAGGCTTACTGGTAAATTGTTTGGCACAGCATGGTAAATTCCTTGGCAAAGGATGGTACAAAAGATGGCAGAGGTGGTAAAAAACGCTGGCAGTAATCAGTAATTTCAATTTTAATTCCCCTTTTGATTTTAGCATTACTATATAAGATGTAAATTTTTGTTTTTTTGATTGGACAAACCAAATAAATATGTGGAGAATTTCCTCATTGGTAGAAGTAATGGAATGGTAGACCAAAACTCTTACCTGTATAGCAAAGGTTTCAGTCACTATCGTAAGTGAACAGAACGAATATATGGTATTGACCTTAAGTGCTCGGTAAGGAGAGCAAATGAATAGAGAAAAAAGACGAGCACCAGTTAGGCACTGGTCTTATAAGGGGATAAATTTAGTTAAGGAGTGGCTTGGATTACTAACATTACTTAACAATAGATTATATAAGACAAGCAAAAAATGTTCTGATTAAAACATCTAAGTTAATTCTTAGTACACACTCTGAACATAATATGCAGTAAAAGCGGCTCTTCTTGTTCATTTATCAGGCGAAATCCTTTCATAAGGACGTACCGTCAACACTTAGAAACTATCTTGACTCGTAAATAGAAAATCTTTGCCTATTAATGGTTTTATTCATTGTTGTCAAATTATTAGCAACTTTTTTAACTAATTCTTCCACTATTTTGATTTGATTGGAGAACATAACCACTTGTATAATGTTAGTTTCAACTAATGAAACTTCGCCATTTGACCATTCTTGATGTACATCGACTTGTACCACTAATTATAGTCACTAAGAGATATTTTTCCAGAATAAATCTCAGTATAAGTGCCACTGAAAACAGGGAGAATTACAAATCCATTTACTGATAGATAGTTCATTAGGTATTCTGGAACAATCTATTATTCAAATAAACATAAGGGGGTTGCAATGTAAAATATAACAATGGGTCTTTTCTATATTAGTATGCTATCCCTTTCACAACAAAAAATGTAACATTATATATTTGTATTTCCTTGTAAATCAAAAACATCTAGTGTCATTCCAAAAGCTGCTGCATCAGCATTATAACCTACTGGGAATACTGGATGAACGACATCACCAGGACGTTGACCATAACCATTAGGAAAATTAAACGTATTTTCATAGACTTGAATTTGATCCTCTGTAGGAATGTTGCTTCCACCGCCGCCACCGGCAAAATATACAGCTAAGCGAATAGGGTGAGGGTTAATGAATAGGTTATTTTGAATTAATAGGTCTTCAACCAAAGCATAATTCACGCGTGTTGTTAAGATGATTGAACTTCCAGATCTATCTTGATGGTCAATAGTATTATCCATTATAAATAAACTTGTTGGACCTTCAATAATACTGAAGAAGTTAACAAATTGGGTAAATCTTTCCATTGTATTTCCATTAACATTGATCGTGCCAGAAACTGTATAGGAAGCAATATTTGGTTCGAAGACAACGGCCCCTATACTTGTGGCATTTCCCTGGAATGTATTAGTCAGAACATTCGTATTTCCCCGTACCATTTGAAACCTTAGGGCCTGAGTATTATTGGCATTATGAATAAATAGATTATTTTCTAAGCTCATGTTTTCAACCCACATATAACCACTTCGGACCGTGCCTTCTATGGTACTGGACCGAACAGTGATATTACGGTAAAGGTTGTCCAGTGTTCTTAATGGCACACTAAACACAGCATTACTTCCGGTCAAAGTTCTATTGCTAATTAAATGTAAGCTATCTAACGTTACATTATCAGCTTGAATCACAAGTCCATCTAAAGTATTTTCGGGACTGAAGACAATTTGTGGGAGTGAATTACCTTCCCCTTGTAAAGTCAATGATTTAATAATTACGAGCTGGGTTTCAATATTATAGGTACCTTCTAAAACATGAACAGTACCAGTAGGATTAACAGCATTCATTCCGTCTTCAATAGTTCCAAATGGGTTAGCCCGACTCCCATCACCGCTCGATTCTCCAGCGCTTACATAAATATTGTTTGGATCGACGGTGACCATATTGACTGCCTCATTGAGGATATTTTGGACATTTTCGACACTTGAATACCCAATAGGGGGACGATTATCCAAAAGAATCTCAGCAACTTGATTCATCTGATCCTCGTTTAAGGAATTATAGGCAGCAAGGTCAAGACCAAGGGCAGGATTTTCAATGGCGGCTCGCATTTCATTTGTGGTCTGGGCTTCATTGACTGCTTGTAGAGCTGGATTCATAGGTGTACCAAATTCTCCCGGTAATATCCGTTGAAAATAGATTATTTGTCCTTGAGCACTTTGTGTGAAGATAGTCGCTGTAATTTGACTCCCACCGCCGGGTTCAGGAAAAGTTGTAATTCGAACACCAAACATATGGATTAATGGACTATTAAGTGTCACTTCAAGTATAAATACAGGCCCAACACTAGTAACAGGTGAACCAAATTCTGTTAATCCTATTAAATTTTTAGCATATATGATTTGTTGAGCGTATCCTTGTTCATTAGGTTCAGTAATTCTATAAACTTCAATAAGGGCATTAGCAGGTAAATTTCCAGTTGCGGTGTTTTCAATACTTACAAACAATTTATTGGCTATTCGGCCTGTCCCATCTATATTCGGGATAGGACCGGTATCAAATATAGCCACAGCTCATCGTTCCTTTCTTTTATGAATATTTTATTATACGTATAAAATAATTTTAAGGTTGTGCCTTTACCTAAAATTGAAATTCTAGTTTAGAAACAAATAGACGATATAAAATTATCAAAAAAAGTGGTCACGGGGGAGAGAAGAAAAAATTCTCCATGCTCCTTTAAACTTAGCGTGGTTTTTTGAAAACCCAGAAGCTCAATTTGATTTAGCATCACTATATAAAGATTTGGATAATGATCAGTTAGAAGGGGCTTTGAGTTGATCACTCAATTTTTTCAGGAAGATATTAATTATTAAATATGGTTTAATTATATAAATTTAACTCAATTTGCTAATTTCTTAACAGAACAGGGTGAATGTATACTATGAACGGGGTAAAATTCCTAACCTGATTTATTGATAAGCGGAACCAAGTATTAGTCTCGAATTAATGCTACAAGATATTTGGAACGGAAAAAAGCTTTTTTAGACTAGTATATGGTTTCGGAAGTGGTTAAATAGTAACAGATGGGCTGTGTAGTAAAAGCAATAGAATTGCAAGGTCGACAAGAATCAATTTGGAGGAGGGCAGTCTTTTTCTCCACTTTTCATACTGCTTTCAGTATATTGGGAGATATTCTTAACTATACTGCCCGTTTACTTGTAGGTTATCATAGAGGTATTCTTAAAACACATTAATTTTAAGAGGAGTTACTAAAGAATTTTTAAGACGATAACATTTTACATTAGGTTTTCCAAATGACAATGATACAATAAAATAAGCTGCATTTGGATAATGGACATTCTTGATATCATTTCTCGAGGGATAGGGGCGGGCAGTTGGATGGGAATGATAAATTCCAGTTAATTCCTCCCCTTGCAGTTTCATTGTTTTAAATACACGTTCCATTTGCTTGACGTCCATGGCAAACCTAGTGGAAGAGTGTTCGATATTTTCCATTTTCCATATTGTTTCATTTTTCCCACCTTTACCTGAAATCAACCCGCATGCTTCATAGGGTGCTTCCTGTAGACAATGGTCAACCATAGCGTCCCATACTGATTTTTTTATAAAAACTTGATTGTTTCGATTTCTATTACTATTAGAATTAACGGCCACAGCATTTTCTAGGTTGTGTTTTACGGGGGGTGTCGGATAAATATACTTTCCTTTGATCAGTTAAAGTATTTTTAGACTGCTGTACTTTTTTAACTTGGCTGTTTGTTGTTGCATTATTTTTGTGCCCAGTAGGAACACTTTTTTGTTTACCAAAAAGTTTTTTCATTTGATTAAATGACATCATGATTTATCACTCCACTGATTTTTTTTAAAAGTTCTTAAAGTTTATTTACATGAGATTATTTAAATGGATTAAAAACTGAACGTATTGACTGTGCTTGAGGATAAAATTGCTTTAGCTTTTCATATCGTAATTGGCTTTGTTGTTGCTGCTGTGCACTGGTCGGTTTGATTGGAGTATTCATTTGTTTCCTTTCAAATCCTCTAACCTGTTTATTTCTTTCTGGTTTACTTTGAGGGGACTTAGGTGTATGTTGTTTTTTTTCACGATATTGTTTTTCTTTTTTTTGAAAACCTTGAATAGTTTCCTTTAATTGCTGTGTTTGTTCGATGCTTTTAAGTTTCATTTGTTCAAGTTGTGACTTATAGTCTTCTTCCCGTTGTTTTATTTCTTTTATTGTTTTTTCCAACTCTTCCTTCTGTTTTTGATGATTACGATCTTGCTCTTTAATTACCCTTAGTTCTTTTTCAAGCTTTTCTATCTTTTTTAAATACTTCATTTCATTCTCTTTATGAATTTGTAAATGGTCATTTAATTCTTTTGCTTGATTGATATAATTTATTTTATCTTCTTCATATCGTTGAAAATGAGCATTCATTTTTTCTAATAAACTTTCATAATGTTTTAATCCCTGTTGCAACTCCTTTATAGTGCTGTTTAATTGTTCAATTTTTTCAAGATATCGCATTTCACTATCATTGCTCCACAGATGCCAGGCCATGCTAAGCCAACTCCCTTTCTTTATCGTATACATTTCATGCCGTTCTTGCTTAGGCTTTTGATCCTTTAATTCCATCAAACTTTGACTCTTTTGTTGAATTTCTCTTTCCATTGAACTTATTTTTTGATTTCTTATTTCTATAAGATTTTTTAACTCGTTTACTTCTTGTTTTAACGAGTGAATATAATTATTTTTTTCCTCAAGCCTTTGATGTAAAACGACTTCAAGTTGTTTATATTTAAGAAGAGAGTGTTCTTGTTTTTCTATTTTGTTTAAAAGTTGTAGCTGTTTATTTTCAACAGAGTTAACTGTATCTTGTATTTTTTCTTCGGCTTCCCTCACAGTATCTTCAACTAATTGTTTGCTTGCTTCAAGAGCTTGAGAAAGATGTTTTGTACTTCTCTCATATAAATGTATAGTAATTCTGTAATCCTCTATCTCTTGTAAATAACCATTGTTTGTAATGATTAAGTGTTCAATGTTTTCTTCCTGTTTCTTTAATTCTTGTTTCAGTTTTCTTTCATTAGCTAAAAACTTTTTCATTTGGAGATAAATATCATTTAATGATTGTTCTAATTGTAATCGTTTTTCTGAACTGTTTGAGTTTACTCTTGATAGGTCTTTTTCTTGGGATAGAGGATCTAATACAGTATTCATTTTTTCAATGTGATTTTTAATTTCAATTCTTTCATCTTTATAACAATTTAAATGATTTTTTAATTGTTTAATTTCATTTTTGGAAGTAAGAAGTTTTTTTTCGATATTCTCAATTAAAAGGAGATCTGAATTAGCTTTTTCTTTCTTTTTAAATGGAATAATGTCACTAGTCATTTTGAACCTCCTATATAGAGAAATCACTAATTAAAATATATGAAACTTTCCATGGATGGTGAATGAATACAGGCAACTTACGAAGTGTCCTGACCATCAATACTTTTGTTAATTAAAAGGTTGTTCAAAATTTGATATGATATTATATTTTGATAATGGAGGATATAGTAAAACCACCCTGATAATGAAGGGCGGTTTTGAGATTTTTTTTCTGTACATATTATAGTGTTTGCTGATGAGTGGAACTAGTTGATAATGAGGTTTTTAATTGTTTTATTTCAAATGTAAGATTATCGATTTGTTCCTCTAAATAATCAGTTAGTGACACACATGTCGATATCTTTTCATCATATTCATTACTTTGTGAAAATAATTGTTCTATTTGTTGAATAAGTTTGTTGTATTCAATCATTGTGTTTTGTGGAGGGGTATCAGAAATTTCTCCTGAACTATATGAGAAAATTTCCTGTGTTAAATCCTCGATTTTGTTAAAAATTTCACTTTGGAAAGATTCCAAAGTTGTTTTTTCCGCTGTTAATTGTGTTTGTTCTTCTTTTAGCCTTTCGTTTATATCTTTAAGGTGCTGAATTTCTGCTTTATCTTTTATTTGTATATCATTTTGTTCACCAAGTTTCTTTTCTTGTGTAGTAATGTGATTTTGTAAATGGTTTATTTGTTTCAGTTTTTTTTGTATTTCTTCTTTATAGCTTATTATTTCTTCTGTTAATTGTTTATTTTTATCAGAGAGTATTTGATTGGAGACCTGAAGTTTTTGAATCATCTCTTCACTTTGAGTTTGTTGATCATTCAGCAGTACAAGTTCATTTTCAAGAGATGCTACTTGTTTTTGTAATTGTTGATTTGAGTACTTATGTTCTTTAACTTCTTCCAGACTTTTTCTATTGTCAGATTCTGCTTGTTGCAATCTGTCATTTACAACACTTATTACCTTTTTTAAATGTTCAATTTGTATTTTTAATTGTTCTATAAGAGCCTCTTTTTCCGTTATTCTGTTTTGTAAAGTTAAGTTTTTATGATTAATGTCCTTTATTTGAATTGTGAATTGCTTCCGTTCTCCGAGTAAATGGTTGTTCTCAATTTTTAACTTTTCTAGTTGACTGTAATGATAATTCACCTGATAATCGCGAACTTTTGATCTATATTTATCTAACTCGGAACTTAAGTAAATGATTTGTTGCTGGAGAATAACAGGGTTCAAGCGATCATCTGGAGGGTCATGTTTTCTTTTCATAGCAACAACCTCCAAAAATCAAGATTACAGCTGGTGAAAAACATTAAACCAGTATTGATCAACGATTTCTTTTAAAAGGAAAAAGATATTTGGTTATTTGATGGAAACTGTTTTTTATCTTCTTGAAAATAGACAAACGCCTGAGCAGTGATGGACTTTCCATTTTTGGGTTGCTCAAAATTGATTTTAAAGTTAAACATTGTCGTTTCCCCAGGGGGGATTTGTAAAACTTGAATGGGAGTTATCCAGTACTCTCCGTTCTTTTTAACCTTTTGTCTCCAATCATCATATAGATATTTCCATCCTTTTTCTCCATTTATGCTTTTAGTACCTAATGAAGAAACCATCTTGGGTGGTATAATTTGACCCTGTAGAGAAGCACTTTCTACTGGTGTTATCTTGATGCATATTACTGGATTCAATATTGCTTGATTTCCTGTATTTTTTATATATAGAACTCCTTCAATTAAGTATTCTTTTAATTCACTCTCCGATTGAGGGAGGAGAATCGTATAATCAAAAAAGGTTTCTACATTTATTATTCTTTTATTCTTTTGTAGATTTTGGGATATTAATTTTAGTGCTTGTGAGTTTTTATCTTTTCCCTTTTCTATTCCTTCGTTCTCTTGTGGTACTTTTTTCTGCTCTGGTGAAATATGTGTTTGTGTCATGGTTACTAACCAATTTTTTAACATGTTTTTTGGAAGATAAGAAAAAATTTGATTTTGTTGACGCTTAATGTATCGAAGGATGACTTTTGCTATACACATAGAAAAGAGTTCTTTATACACGTCTAGATTGGGATTTGGAGGGAAGTGGAACTTTAAAAATAAGGATCGACTAGAGGTTAAGGGGAAATGTTTTGTTTCTTTTAGTTGAAAAGGGATTTTTTCTTTATTCAATTCTGTTCTAAATAGATTTCGTAATCGTTCATCAATACCTGAGCCATGTTCAATGAGAAGAAATCCATGTTTATCAGACGTGTTTTCAAAGGTTGCTACTTTGATTTGTAAATAAGGGTTTGTTGTAATCGACTCTAAATTTTCAATTACTGTGACTAGCCCGTCAATAGAGAGAAATTGTTTTAACGTTTGTAATACATCATTGTTTAGTGGGGTGTTAGTTGTTAAGGAGAGTGCAATTTGATTCTGTTGAAAATCAGAAAAGAGGTCTAACCTTTTCTCAACTGAACTCCAGTTTGTATGAAGTCCATGTTGCTCACAAAACAATCGAAAACTAACGAGAGAATGGTAGGGTATCTCTGTAATTACCTCATTATTAAAATAAACCGAAATTTTCATGATGTTCCCCCCTTTTAAGGGTAGTTTCTTAGGAAGAGAATATAAATTAATAATCTAGAGAAAATATGAACGAATTCACAAATATATTTATTGATGAAAAAGTTACAGTACCATTACTATTCAAAAAAATCCTTGATTATGCCTATTTAATAATGGTATTTAGATGGACAAAAGTTTTAAAATGTAAAACAAACATAGTAAAGGCAAAGGGGGGGGAGTGAGTAGCATTTCAAACGTTATAACTGTTAAAGAAGGACCGTAATGCTTTCTTTTTTTTAGGTTTATCACGTTCTATAGTTTCATTTATCTCATCAAAATCGTCATATTCTATTGTAAAAACAAGAAGGATTAAAAATTTATGTTAAACTTTTTAAAATACCAATCATCATTAAATTTACGTCTTTCTAAATATGCTTGTCTTTTTAATAATGCATCATTTTTTAACACCTTTTTTTGAATCTCTTCAGCACTTCCATTTGGTATCATTTTTCGAATCTTATGAATACGACCGGGACTAAAATGTAAATAGGCCAGTCTTAATAAATTATAATAATAATCATCCAAGCTTATATGGTAGGGTTGAATTTTCCTAAATAAGTGTAAGACTTTAGTGTTTGGCTGAACATGACAGGAGTAACCAAAGAGCCAAAGCTTGATAGAAAGTTCAACATCTTCATGCCCCCAAGTTGGAAACCCCGTTTCAAAACCACCGATATCTTCAAATACATCCCTTTTTATAGCAAAACATCCCCCTGGTATAATTGCAGTTTCAAATACATCCTCTTGATGAGTATTCCAGTGAGTCCGTATTTTAGAGGATCTTTGATTTATCCATAATGTTTGGCCATAGCCGATGAAATTAGGGTCACCAATTGCACCTATGGCAGGAGCAACCGAATTTGTTTTTCCACTGAGTAATGGATCCATTAATCGATCAAGCCATAAATCTTCAAATTCTAAATGGGCATCACAAAAAAAAAGCACATCACCCGATGCAAGTTCGGCCCCAGCATTTCTTGCATTGGCTGCGCCAACTCCAGTTGTATTTATAAGATTAATATTCTTATCCAAAAATTCATTTTGAAGAAAATGACAACAGTTGTCATTTGAAAAGTCATTTACAACAATGACCTCAAATGGATAATTTATTTTAACGGAGTATAAGGATTCAAGCGTTGATTTTACGTTAGGACCTTCATTTTTGACAGGAAAAATGATGGAGACAAAAGGTTTTTCAGACAAAGACTTTCACTCCTTTTACCATTTTTATAAAAAGTGGTCTCAGGGAAAGGAAATCGTAATAGTTAAGACATTTGGGTAAGGTTATAGCGATTTAAGTTTTAATATACCGGAAATACCCGTTTTTCTATCTCCTCAATAGTTAGTTGTCCAGCGATGTAGCTGCATATAAGTGAATAATTAAAATGGATGGCAAAAAGACTCCTATAAACTGTACTTGAAGTTGCTTGTAAGTGAACAAAAGGATCTAATATAAAGGTTTCTACATTTTGCTCATCTTTTTTATTTTTTTCTAATTCTTCCTGATTGCCTTTAAGTATAAGGTATTTGCTGCTGATTGGCGGATAAGAAACTATAATCAAATCATTCTCTTCGTTTTTTAAATTATTTGAAGTGGGGTTAAAATTACCTTGATGAATTAAGGATTCCACCAGATTAACAGAGATTTGTGTTTTTTGAATTTTATACCGCTTAATTAAATATTTAAGCTTGGGAATATTCCATCTCATCAAGTAGTATTCTTCTTGGTTAACAGGAATTTTAACTTGAACATTTTCTTCTTCAGTCATTATATAAGGAGCTTGAAGTGCATTATTTAAAAGCTCTTTGTAAAAATCCAATGTTTGCTCTAATTCATTAGGAGGTTGATTTACGATTTTAAACCCATTATTTTGCACCAACTCTTTCATATATTCAATTGTTAAGAAATTATCAAGCTGAAAAATTTTCTCCAATCAAACTCACCTCTTAGGAAAAAGAAAAATATTCAATTATCCGTTAGATAATATCTAATTATCATTGGTATTTGGATGAACGAAAAAGCTCATTTAAACATCATATACAAATAATAAAAAAAGTTTACAAAATTCCAGCCATAATTAAGGGAGTTAAATTCTATGGTCTAAATACACAAAAAGAAATAAGAAAATGGGCCTATAAAAAATGAATATTCCTAAACAATTAACTTGGGATTGAATAAGATAAAGCGAGGGCGTTGAATTTATTAAACTTGGAATTGATAAGTAAATGACACAGTAACAGTCAATCAATGTATAATCTATTCACTAAATTCAAGTTGCAAATAAAAAATACCACCCTCAAGTTAATTATTAATGCTAAATAATAAATGTTTAACATACTGGAGTGATTAAATGGATAAATCCCAAAAATTATATGAAAGGTTCTTGAAATTAAGAAAATTTCCCACTGGAAATAAGGTGAAAAAAACAGGAGAATTATTAAAAGGTAAAAATAAGTTACTAGCAGGGGTTTCTTCTTCAAGTGAGGGCAAAGGCAATAAACTAAGGAGAAGGAACTGCTGTCACTATTAAGTTTGGGCATTTCTCAACATTTCGTAAAATTGAGATGTAATAAATGAAATAGTACGGAGAGTCAAAAATGTAATCAAGGGTGCATGCGCCTTGATGATCGATATCAAATAAGTAATTTTTTAAATAGTGCGGAGAAATTCATCATGTATGAACTGCTTTAAAAAATGTTTTGTGTAGAACGGTTAGTTTGTTTTTTCCTGAGCGTGTATAACGGTTTAGTAATGTATCAAAAGTATTATAAGTTTTTAAATGAATAATGTTGAATTTATAAGTGTCTTTTACTCGGTTTTACTCCTTTCTAATTAAAGTTGTGTTGTGTTGAACGGTTATTAGAAGCCTAAGATATCTTTAGGCTTTTTTCTTTTTTGATTTTTACTTTGCTGGTTGCAAAATTTACCTTTTAATTATGCGTAGTTTAATTTCTATATAAGGAAAAAAACCAAATTAAGAATTTTTTTTAAATTTAGACTTTTGATATAGAACCAAATTGCAAAGATAACCATACAATGATGTGAAAACACAACTTATATTAGAAAGGATGATTTTTGTGAAGCCGATTAGAGGATCTCAATTGACCCCTAATAATGTACAAGAAGAATGTATTCGGGTTCCGAAGGTTTATGATTGGGTTTTTGATGCAATAACAACAGATACTGGGATTGTACTACCTGATGAATGTGCAGCTGCTGTTGATTTGGCAGTTGCAGAAGGTAGAACCCCACTGGATGTAACATGTGAAGTTCCAGATGTAGGTGGTTTCTTCCCGCTTGATCCACCAGATACAGATGGTAACGCATTATGTACGGTGTCTTCTAGAATTGAAAGAAGGGAAATTGTAGTAAACGGTACACCAAGAGAAATCGCAATTGTTAAAGTTATTTTTACAATTAGACCACTAATCACAATTCTTGATAGTGAAGGAGCAGTAATTTGTAGTTTCCGTCCTACAATTAGTGAGTCTCGTCGTCTGGCAGTTTGCGCACCTGAACCTTTTACAAGTGATAATGTGTTCTGTCGAATTATTTCTCTTAACTGTGATACTAACTTTATTGAAACAGGTATACCTGATCTTGGTCTACAAGTTATGCTAGATATTTGCTTTGAAGTCCAAGTTGAGGCTGAGGTTAAATTAGAAGTATTAGCAAAATTCTGCTTCCCTCGTGAAAATGATATTGAAATCCCAACTGCTGGTGTATGTCCTCCATTTGAATGGCCAGAACAATGTAACTTCTTCCCACGTGATAACTGTGACTGTCAAGCGTTTGTTGATACTGATCCAATTACAGGACTTGTTCCAATCACATTTGATGCATCTTTATTTGATGCCCCACTTGCAGCAGGATCGTATACTACAGAATTAAATGCAGAAATTTGTGATAATTGTACTTTAGCAGGAAGCACACTTCAATGGATTGTAGAAGACTTCGTTATTCCTACAGGCACGGGAACTGGTACCGTAGATCAAAGCTTTACCTTCACAGCGGAAGAAATCGGAATGCCTGAATGTACTGAAGTACTAGGTATTACTACTATGACTGTAGAGGGTGCAGGAACAGTAAATTTTGCTGATTCAGGTATAGCTGATCGTACTGTATTATTTACTTTAACTCTAGTGGAAAATATCGGATCACTAGATGATGCTTATGCAATTACGTTAACTGATTTGGCTGGAGCACCACTAGTAACCTTTGCAGGTGCTGGTGTAGGATTTGTTCCAGACGAGGACTTAGTTGTGCAAGATTGTGTAACATTCCCTAACCTACTTGGCGATACTACTCTTTTATAGAAAATTCCTCAAAATTTAAAAAATGAAATGATAAAAAGAAGGGGAAACCCTTCTTTTTAATTGAACAAGCATGTGAACTACCCTCCACTTATTGACCTTACGGTCTAATTGAAGTGGGGGCTTCTCGACTTATCGTTGCTTTTACTAGCCAACGAAAATTGACCGAGCTAACCCTCTTGCTCCAAGAGTTTTTGTTTCTATACTAATTCCAATAAGCGTAATCATTCATTTTTGATATTGATTGCCGAATTGTAGTCACGATCTGCCACAAAGCCACAAGAACACTGGTATGTACGTTCAGATATGAACATTTTCTTTTCGGCACCACAGCATGAGCATTTTTTAGTAGAAGGAAACCACCTATCAATTTTCACAAGTTGTTTCCCTTGTTCTTTTAGCTTGTACGCTAAGAAGGTAGTGAACATACCCCAACCGTTATCATGAACACTTTTTCCAAAGTGAAGTGCTTGAAACATTCTTTTCATGTTTAAGTCCTCAATCACAACAGCATCAAAATTAGAAGCTAAATCTTTTGATTTATGATGAAGAAAATTCATGCGTTGGTTCGCCACTTTTTCATGTAACTTAGCCACTACTAGTCGTTGCTTGTTCCAACGTGCAGAACCTTTCCTACGCTTGGACAGAATGCGTTGTGCTTCTGCTAACTTTTCTGACATAGCACGATAGTAACGAGGATAATTGGCTTTCTCATTCTCACTACTCACGTATAATTCAGCCATAGTAAAATCTAGCCCAACGACATTTTCTATTTTTTTAGACTGTATTTCCTTTTCGTATTCTGTTAGTACGGAAACATAGTATTTTCCTGACTTTGTTCTGGAAATGGTACAGGATTTCAATTGATAATCAGCAGGAATTTCCCTGTGCTGTTTGATTTTAACCCATTTCAGTTTAGGGAGCTTGATATGACCGTCTTTCAGTTCGATGTTTTCATTGACTAAGTTAGTCGTGTAGGATTGTTTTGCTTTACGGTTTTTGAACTTTGGAAATTCCGTATGGCCTTCAAAAAAGTTCTTATAAGCTTTTTGTAGGTTCATTTGTGCATTTGCCAAAGCTAAAGAATCCACTTCTTTTAGGAATGGAAATTCATCTTTATATTTAGCTGGTGTCGGGGATTTTTGCTTTTTAAGCGTTTCTTTATCATCCTTGAACTTTTCATAGGTTTCCTTGCGTTCTGCTAACATTTTGTTATAGACAAAACGAACACAGCCAAATGTTTTGGCTAACAATACTTCTTGTTTTTTGTTAGGTAATAAGCGAAATTTGAAAGCTTTATTTTGCTTGGACATATCCATTCACCTCCTATTCACATTATAGAACATTTGTTCTTTTCTTGCTATTCTTTTGGCTAACACCAACCGACATTCATCTCCCACCTCATTGGGCTATCGCCCTTCACATTCCTTGAGGATGGGAGACTTCTTTCGGAAATCCGTTAAATAATCTTAGAGATTAATAATTGTTTTTAAACTTACTTACTAAATAAGTGGTATTTAGCTTTTTATTTTGAAGATAATAATTATATTTATTTTCTAAGTAGGGAAGAATTTTCAGCCTAATAGGTACTAAATTATTTTTGAATAAAAAGTGGAATTTATTATATATGCCTATGCAATTAAACAGTGCAAGAATAATTTAATATAGACCAAGAATTCTGTTGACTAGAAATACTTTAGGAAGGGTTTTAATAAATGAAGATTATGACAATTTTGGGTACAAGACCAGAAATTATACGATTAAGCTTAATTATTAAGAAATTAGATTTGCTTGCTGAAGAACATATTTTAGTGCATACTGGCCAAAATTTTACTTCTTCATTAAGTGAAGTTTTCTTCCATGAATTAAAGGTTCGGAAACCAGATTATATTCTGTCAACTCAACAATCAACTTTAGGGGAACAGCTTGCGACCATGTATAAAAGCTTAGAGCTGATACTCTTAAAGGAAAAACCCGATAAAGTTTTAGTATTAGGTGATACTAACAGCGGATTGAGTGCTATTTTAGCGGAAAGAATGGGCATTCCAGTTATTCATATGGAGGCAGGTAACAGATGCTTTGACCTTGAAGTACCAGAGGAAAAAAACCGTAGAGTCATAGATGCGATATCGAGTTTTAATATGCCTTATACCCCCCAAAGCAAAGAAAATTTAATAAATGAGGGTTTTCCAAAAAGTAGAATTATTCTTTCAGGTAATCCTATTTTCGAAGTATTAAATAATTACAGAACCGAGATTGAAAAAAGTGAAATACTTACAAACCTGAAATTATTAAAGGAAGAGTACTTTTTGGTCACTGCTCATCGTGCAGAAAATGTAGATATTGAGCAACGATTACTTGAAATTATGAAAGGGATTAACAAAGTTGCTGATACCTATGGCAAAAGGGTTATATGTAGTATTCACCCACGCACAAGATCCAGATTAGAAAAATTAACATTCTTCAACCTTAACCCGTTAGTTGAGTTACATGATCCGTTTGGTTTCTTTGATTTTGTCAGGCTTGAGAAAAATGCTATTTGTGTACTGACCGACAGCGGAACAGTTCAAGAAGAATGCTGTTTATTTCATGTTCCTACAGTTACGATTCGTAATACAACAGAAAGACCAGAAACAATAGAATGCGGAAGTAACATGTTATCAGGAATAAATGCAAATCAAATTGTTAACTGCGTTCATGTAATGATAAATCAGAAAAATAATTGGTCATTTCCAGAGGGATACGATCATTCTAACGTTTCTGATAAAGTAATTAAATTCCTACTGGGAGGCATTAGAGGTGTTCAATAATCAGATAATTTTGGTAACTGGGGGTACAGGTTCTTGGGGGTACGAGTTGGTAAAGCAGTTGTTAACATATGACCCAAAAGAGATTCGGATATTTTCAAGGAACGAATCAAATCAATTTACGATGAAGCAAGAGTTTGACAATAATCCCAAATTACAATTTATTATAGGGGATATTAAAGAGAAGGACGCATTAATTGAAGCAAGTCAGGATGTTAATTACATTTTTCACCTTGCAGCTTTAAAGCATGTCCCAGTTTGTGAATATCAACCACATGAAGCATTAAAAACAAATGTTATTGGAACACAGAATGTAATAGATGCTGCTATAAGCTGTAATGTTAAAAGGGTAGTCTATATTTCTACGGATAAAGCCTCAAACCCTTCCAATTTTTATGGTCTGTCTAAGGCAATGGGAGAGAGACTTATCATTCATGCAAATACATTAAATACAAAAACAAGATTTGTTTGCATCCGAGGCGGGAATGTTTTGGGGACAAATGGCAGTGTTATTCATGTATTTAAAAAGCAGATTCAGGAAAAAGGAAAAATTGGTATAACTGACCTAGAAATGACACGCTTTTTTTTGACAATTGAAGAAGCAATAAAGTTAGTTTTTAAAGCAACATCTGAGAGCTTAGGTGGAGAAATTTTTGTCATGAAAATGCCGGCATGCAAAATTATAGACCTTGCTCAAGTTTTGATCGAGGCTTCCAATAGAAAAGATGTTGGAGTTGAAATACTCGGTATTCGGCCTGGAGAGAAAATTCATGAATTGTTGCTATCTGAATATGAAAGTTTAACAACGATTGCCTATGATGATGAATATTTTGTTATTCTGCCGCAAATATATATTGAAGGTTTAAAGAAACATTATTCAAAATTTAAACCTGCTAATCTTATAAACTACAATTCTAATAAAGACCTGATGAGTAAGGAAGAAATTAGAGAAGTGTTGAAGAAAGGTAGGTTTATATAAATGAAAATATTGATCCTTGGGGGTAAAGGAATGGCTGGGCATGTCATAACAGCATATTTAAAACAAAAGCCAGAGTATAATGTGCAATATACTTCAAGGGACCAAAATGATAAAGATGGAATCTATTTAGATGTCACTGATTCAACCAAACTGGAAGAAATCATAGAAAGCTTAAAACCTGATATTACAGTTAACTGTATTGGCATTTTAAATGATCAAGCTAGTAAAAACACAAAGATGGCTTTTCAAGTAAATAGTTTACTACCTCATCAGTTAGTAAAGTTAACTGAAAGAAATAATGGAAAGTTAATTCACATTAGCACAGATTGTGTTTTTTTAGGTACGAAAGGCGAATACACAGAAAAAGATATTCCTGATGGTACCTCTTTTTATGCTCAATCCAAACAATTAGGAGAAATAATTAGTGATAAACATTTAACCATTCGAACTTCTATTATTGGTCCAGAACTTAAAGAAAATGGCATTGGATTGTTTTTATGGTTTATGAAGCAAAAAGGAAAAATAAAAGGTTACGAAAAGGTTTATTGGAATGGTGTTACTACACTTGAATTAGCTAAAGCAATTGAAACCATGATAAAGCATAAGATTACAGGATTGTATCATTTAGGTTCGGAGAATAAAATATCTAAACATATGTTATTAAAGCTAATACAGAAGACATTCGAGAAGACTGATGTTGAAATTGTACCAGATTCGGAAATTGTTCAAGATAGATCAATAAAAAATACAAGAACTGATTTTCAATACCAAATTCCACCATATGAAGAGATGTTATTAGAATTAAAAGATTGGATGGATCGGCAGTGAACCAGTTAAATAATTTGTTAATTACAGGAGCGAGTGGGTTCACAGGTCAACATGCATGTAGACACTTTTTAAAAGCAGGCTATGCGGTCACAGGAGTAACAAGAAATCATATCAGTAATAGCCAAATTCAAGTAGAGAAATGCAATCTCACAGATAAGGAAGCAGTAAGAAACTTAGTAAAGAAAGTACAACCTCAATATATTCTTCATTTAGCTGGGCAAAACCATGTAGGTCTATCGTGGAATGATCCTGTTTCTACACTCGAAGCTAATTTCCTTTCAACTCTATATTTAATCGATGCCATCCGACATGAAAATCTAAATTGTAAAACTGTTGTTGTTGGTTCAGCTCTTCAGTTTGAACTAAATGATATGTCTACTTTAACTCACCCCTATAGTTTTAGCAAAACTCTTCAAGTACAAGTGGCACAAGCCTGGGCCAATCTTTACAATCTTCATATTGTCATTGCGAAACCGTCTAATTTAATAGGTCCTGGACTCTCAAACGGCGTTTGTTCTATTTTTGCAAAAAAAATCGTTAATATGGAAGAAGATAAGGCACAAAATGTTCTTGAAGTAAATAATCTAAGTGCACAACGAGATTTTATTGATGTAAGAGATGCTGTAAGTGCTTATGAAATTCTTTTGACTAATGGGAAGTCTGGGGAGGTTTATGAAATCTCTTCCGGGAACAGCTACTCCCTTAAAGAAATTGTAACTAAACTAAAATCATTAACGACGATAGATTTTCAAGTTAAATCACAAGAGCATATTTTAAGTGAAGAAAAGGTTTTAATTACTCCCAATAAAATTATGAAATTAGGTTGGAAACCAACGATCTCACTACAATCATCCATGGAGGATATCCTTAATTTTTACCGAGAAAATCATACAAAAAACTTTTAAGGAGTGGATTTGGAATGAGAGATATAGGCATTGTTATGCCTGTTTATAAACAAGATCCAGTATACCTAGATTTGGCCTTGCGATCGGTTCTGCAACAAAGTTATCACAACTATTATTTTGTGATTGTATCAGACGGTGCTCCATCTGAAACAGTTGATATTATCAAAAATGTAACCAAGGGAGATGGAAGGGTCCACCTAATCCTTAAAGAGAAAAATGAGGGTGTAGCAAAAACATTAAATATTGGCTTTGACTATTTAATGAAAATTGAAGAGGTTAAATATCTTACTTGGGTTTCCAGTGATAATATATATTACCCTTCATTTGTAGAAAAGTTAAGAAGTGCATTAGAAAAAGCACCAGATGAAGTTGGGTTAGCTTATAGTAGTTTTAGACATATTGATCATAAGGGTAACTTTTTAAAGGAACCTGCATTAGAAGAATTTTATAAGTACCAAAACCAACCAAAAGAAAATCTACTTGATGTCTGTTTTATTGGGGTATCATTTATGTATAAAAAACAGGTTGCAGCAAAAATTGACGGTTACAAACTTGAACCGGTTGAAGACTATGATTATTGGCTTAGGTTAACTGAAAAATGTGAAATTGTATATGTAGAAGAAGCATTGATGGAGTATAGAACTAATTCACCATTAAGCATATCTGCTCAACTAAGAAATTCAAAAGTGCAGCATCGACGATGGAGATATGCCTTTAACTTGGCAAAACAAGAAGCAAGGAACCGAAGAAAAATCCCTTTTTTGTTAACAATCATTTATCCAGTTGAGAATGGTTCTGAACAAACCCTTCAAAAATTAGAGCAACTATTTGAACAATCATTTAGTAATTATAAGGTAATAATCATTGATAGATCCTCTAATCAATCTGCTATTAAGATACTTAAGCACATTGTAGATCCACGGGTTAAATTTATTGAATTACCGAATGCCTCTGAAAAGGATGCTATTCGTTCTGGTATGAGTGAAGCTGATACAACATTTACATTAATCCTTGGAAATAGCTTGTTTCCCTCATCACATTATGTATTATACAACTTAATTCTGTTTCATAATCAATTAATACAGGGGGGCATTGCTAACCAAAATACGGTAGTTTTTGATAATGGCTTGGGTCGGGTTGCTTACGATACAGTTCACATAACAAAAGAACCTGTTTCCGGGTATTTATATAAAACAGAAAAATTGCTTGAAATTATTCGCTATAATAATTGAAGTTTATTAAGTTAATAGATACTCATTCATTACTCATCTAAAAATATTAAATCAAAGGTTTTTTTATCTTTTTTTAAAAACGGAAGAACGGTTATACATCCTTATTATGTCTCTAGGAAAGGTGATTTAAAATTGAAAACTAATGAAACTGTTCCTTTACCTAAAGTGTTAGTTAATTCATTGCCGAAAAGTGGGACGCACTTACTTTTACAAATTGTTCTTGGTATTCCTGGTATGATCATAACCCCTGCTTGGATTGAAGAGGACAAAGATTTGAAAATGATAAAACTAGGAAGCGTTGGACCAGCTCATCTTGATCATTCAGAGAAACACGTAAATATTTTAAAACAAGAAAATATAAAAGTTATCTTTATTAGTAGGGATTTACGAGATGTTGTTGTTTCGCTAGTTCACTTTGTGATGTTAAATAAATGGGGCAATCATCCATGGACACCATATTTAAAAGAATTAAAAACGCATGACGAGCGCTTGTTAACAATGATACAAGGTGTAAAATTTACTCAGGAAGAACAAACGAAATACGGAATCCATCATATACCTAATATTAAAGAATTTTCCCAAGATAAACTAGGGTGGGTAAACGAACAATCAGTTTGCTCGGTAACATTTGAAGAGCTTGTTTGCAATACGGAATCCCAAAATCGGTCCATTATGAAGATTATTGAGTTTTTATGGAATGACCTTAAACAATTGAATTTAACTAAAGAACAATTATTACAAAAAATAAAACAAAATATTGTTCCAAAGAATTCAGGGACATTTAGAAAAGGGAGTATAGGGGATTGGAAATACGAGTTTAACAATGAGCATAAGACAGCATTTAAAAATATCGCAGGAGATCTTCTTATACAGTTAGGATATGAAAAGGATAATAACTGGTAATTTACTTTAGTGTTCCTATTTAGTAATAAAAATGTTTGAAGTAAGGTTATGAACATATATTCTGTGTTCAAATAATATATGCATATGGTCCTTTAATAATTTCTCAAGGGTGTCTTCTTTCACTTGACCAATAAACTAGCCTATCACTCTATTGTTTGTTTAGGTAACGGAACAAAGTATTTCAGAATAAGGGGCAGACTTTATTAAAAAGGGAAAATCTGCCTTCAGCATAATGTTCCTATGATTCCTAATAGAAATGTGTTCGTCATAAGTTTAATAGGTTTTTTTTAGCTATCTGAAATTCCTCTTCAGTAAGGTAACCTTCTTCTCTTAAATTAGCCAGTTTTTCAAGTTGATTCACTAGGTTGCTAAAAGAATTTCTATAAAGCTGTGGAGCGACAATCAACACTTGATTTTGATTTGTACGTTTTAAGACTCTATATCCTTGATCAGATGCAGTTGCAACCCCAATACTATTTGGTTTACAATAACCACCGGTTTTACATGTACTATCATCGCGAACTAAGAGTTGTCCAATCATTCCAACTGCTACCCATTCAGGTCTTTGTATACGTGGAATATACTCTTTAGAATGGTCCCATTCCGGGTTCAATATCTGTCTACGTTCATTCCGTTGAGGTACGACCTCATTACCGTCATCATCAAATATGGGAGGAAGAGTGATATCTTCGTATAAAACTTCTCCCCAGTCGGAAGTCAAATACTTATTTTTCCATCGTAACTCTCCACTATTGGCCAAGATAGCCGGTTTTGCACTTGTGACTCCTAGTATATAATCATCTTGGTCATTTGCTATGCGTATTTTATCCTCTTCTAATGTAACGAAGTAGCCGAAATCGATAGGATTCCCATCTGATGTTTCAAATAACTCCGCATAATCTGCTGCTGGGGTGGAGACGGTACCGTCGATTTTAACGTTGCCGTTGCTTAATATCTTTGCTGCTAACCCCGGCGTCGATGTATCAGTACCATTAGCCAGATACCAGGAATACGATAGCTCGTTTGCTGCGCCGAATTTTCCCATAACATGAACGCCTTCTAGAGAATTTGCATTTGTGGATTGCCCTTCTGTGTGGGAGAAAAGTCCGCTGGCAACAGTGTTGACCCCCTCTGCATGGGAAGTGAATCCACTCGCAATACTAAGAGCTCCTTCTGCATGAGAGTTTTGACCGATAGCTTGCGTTTGATTTCCTTCTGCATGGGAAAGATCACCGATTGCTGTGGTTCGCTGACCCTCAGCATGCGCAAAACTACCTCTAGCTACTGTCAAGTTTCCTTCTGCGTGAGACGCTCTCCCCTCAGCTCTGGTCTGGTCGCCTTCTGCATGCGAAGATTCTCCCTGAGCGATTGTTCCTTGTCCTTCTGCATGAGAAACAAGTCCGCTGGCAATCGTATTTTCTCCCTCTGCATGGGAGGCAATCCCTGATGCAGTTGTTAGATTTCCTTCTGCATGGGAATATAAGTGTAAGGATCGTGTGTTTGAACCCTCCGCATGAGAATGTGCGCCACTCGCAGTTGTTCCGAACCCTTCTGCATGAGAAGCTACTCCGCTGGCAGTGGTATTATTCCCTTCCGCATGTGCTGTATTAGCATTTGCTAAGGTTTGAAAACCTTCTGCATGGGAGGCACTTCCACTAGCAGTGCTCCTATTCCCCTCTGCATGTGCAGTATCAGTAGTAGCAAAGGTTTGAAAACCTTCTGCATGAGAAGCTGATCCACTTGCGGTAGTGCTTAAACCTTCGGCATGTGAGAAACTTCCACTAGCCGTTGTGTTGTTCCCTTCTGCTGTTGAACATAATCCTGTGGCATTTTGATTACATCCATTGGCCAATTTTTTTCTCTCCTTTTTAAATAATTTATCAAAACTAGTAAGTTTATATAAATTAAAATTTAATATAAAGTTATTATTTTCCTTACCCATATGAATAGAGGTAAGTCTATTAGGCTATTTTAGCTTTGGTTTTGTTGATATTAATGGAGAAGATAATTTTCAAGATCAGTGAGTTAATAAACAATAAAAAATAACTTCCCGTAATTATCGGTGAGGAAATGCTACTATTTTATATTATGTTGCAATAAAAGATTAGCGTGGACAAACTCATTACTTATATAGGGTTTTTACTTTATTTGAAGCATCCATTTTTATGGTTACTTTCACTCATTTCTAGAATAATACTTGGATTATATTATGATGTTTACTAGGGAGATTCGCTTTGGTTTTTATTTACAGGGTACGTATAAAAAAGGCTTTATGCCAGCCGATAACCATAGCTAATATTTGTATTATTTTCATAAACAATTTTAACGAGTTTTCAAATCTCTTTTTGAATTTATTCCAAAAGAGTACATGGAAAAATGTTCATTTACCCTCCATTTATATAATAAAAAATTGGTATGTCAACACTAAACTAGACAACTTTTTTAAGGTGTTCAAGTTTGAACTCTATTGGGCTGACATACCCAAGAGTTCCATGAATTCGTATGTGATTAAACCAGTGGACATAGTCCTGTA
>Ga0182742_1001722_pt1 | contig 26680 bp, 21 predicted proteins | sample eDN5th37CBELigMG_FD_128880 | JGI IMG/M metagenome (GOLD analysis project Ga0182742, IMG submission 128880) | Enriched Miracle-Growth compost microbial communities from Emeryville, California, USA - eDNA 5th pass 37_C BE-Lig MG (version 2)... ...
CACGCCGCCGTTCAACCCGATCACGGGCGAACGGACGCGGTACGAGGAATGACCTGGTTCAGAGCGTTAAGCAGTTGGTGGGCTTTTTTGTGACAGAAGTAATATCATGTTAATAGATTTTTACTTGACCGGGTCATGCCCGTTTTGGGTTCTGGCGGACCCGTCGTCCGTTGCTCTGTTGCTGTTAGTGGACGAAAAATATGTGGTCGACAATTACTCACAATGTTTTGATGAACTCAGGCAAGAAGCTTATCGCGGCAATGCTCTTCTGGTTTCATCGGGATTTGGACGTTGGATCCGGATCTACCTTGATGAGGAACCAGAAGTTCAATTGCCTTGTCGGGCCCTATTGAATGGGTCTTATATATGTGTTCCATCAGGCAATCTTGTGTGTTCGATGACTCATAAGCTCTCGACTTCGCGCATGGATAAGCATTCGCAACACAAGTGCGTCGCGCCGGGCGTTTATCGTCTTGATGTGTTTTTGACAACAGGACAGGATTCCAAAAACCAGCCGAGTGTTTTGATATTCCTCAAGCCATGCGACCATGGGTTGCCCAAAGAGTTTGAGCCCCCGTACATCCCGGGTGAGGACGTGGATATTTGGCCTCATGCTGTGCGGCGTGTGCGAAATTTACTTTTTGGACGCCTTAAAAAAACAAGGCCAGAGGATCTAGATTGACGGTCGCAAATTCACCCTGGCGGTTTTCACAAGGCCCGGCGGCAACCATGAATGTTTAATTATGATGGTTTCGTCGGGTCGAACCGCATGAGAAAACTTCTGATGTCACAATGGATCATATGACTTTGCCGAGAAATTCAGGGTTGGAAGTGGGACTCAACCCAAATTGATCGGCGAGAGCGCCGGAGGATTCGCAATGCGGAACGGGATCGGCCACGCTCCAGGGATTGTGCGTCGGGAGTTCTTGCAGGTTGGGTTCTCGGGATTCCTCGGACTGAGCCTTCCCCAGATCCTGGCCGGTCGGGGGATGGCCGACCAGGCCGCGAAGGCCCCGGGCGCCAGGGGTCGGGGACCAAAGGCTCGGTCGATGATCCTGGTTTTCCTGACCGGCGGCTTGAGCCATCTCGACTCGATCGACTTGAAGCCCGACGCGCCCGAGGGAATTCGGGGCGAGTTCAAGCCAATCGACACGGCGGTCTCCGGCATTCAATTTTGCGAGCACCTGCCCCACCTGGCGGCGCGCGCCGGGGACCTGGCGGTTGTGCGATCGCTCTCGCACAAGTTCACCAATCACCTCAACGCGACCCATGAACTGCTGACCGGCCACTCCCAGCCCGGGGCCTTTTTCGACAAGGTCGCTTCGCGCGACGATTACCCGTGCTACGCCTCGGGACTCGATTACCTCCGCCCGCGCCAAGACGGCGTGCCCTCGGGCGTGACATTGCCAACCTTCTTGATGGAGGGCCCCCTGACCTGGCCCGGACAGCACGCGGGGTTCCTTGGTCCCCGGCACGATCCCTGGCAGATCCGGCGGGATCCGAATCAGGAGGATTTCCGAGTCGACAGCCTTTCGCTGCCCGACGGCTTCAGCGTCGAACGACTCGAGCGCCGAATGTCGTTGCTTGAGAAGCTGAACGGGGAGTTGCTCGACGACCTTTCGGAGCGAGCCGAAGTCGGAACCGATCCGATGAGCGAACAGCGGTCGCGGGCGATGTCGCTCTTGCTCTCCGGCAAGGTCTCAGGCGCGTTCGACATCGGCAACGAGGCCCCCGAGGTTCGCGATCGCTACGGCCGGCACATGTTCGGCCAGTCGCTTCTGCTGGCGAGACGACTCGTCGAGGCCGGCGTGCCGATTGTTCAGGTGAACATGGGGCGGGTGCAGCGGTGGGACACCCACTCGGCCAACTTCAAGAACCTCAAGGACCACCTGCTTCCCCCGACCGACCAGGGAGTCGCCGCGCTGTTGGACGACCTGAAGGACCGGGGCTTGCTTGACGAAACCCTCGTCGTCGTCACCGGCGAGTTTGGCCGCACTCCCCGGATCGGGGCGAGCACCGGCAACAACAACACGCCCGACGGCCGCGACCACTGGTCGGCGGTCTTTTCGGCCCTTTTCGCCGGAGGAGGCGTTGAGGGTGGACAGGTCATCGGCGCGTCCGACCGCAACGGCGCGTACCCGGCCACCTCCCCCTTCTCGCCGGCCGATCTGGCGGCGACCATCTATCACGCCCTCGGCGTCGATCCCGGCTCGGAAGTCCGCGACCGCTTCGGCCGACCGTTCCGCCTCTGCGAAGGTCAGCCGATCGCGCCACTGTTCTCGGCCTGATTTGACCCGACGGGTTAGGCGGCGGCGCCGGCGTCCTCGGGCGCGTCGCCTTCGTCGGATTCCTCGATCTCCTCGGGCTCATAGACCAGAAGGTTCGCGCGGTGGAATTCTTCGTGAGTGATCTCGAAGGGAGCGCCGTTGATGACCCATAGGTCTTCGACAACCTCGTCGATATCTCCCTCGGGCTCGTCCCAGATCGCGACGAGGGTCTCTTCGTCCCGAACCAAAACCTCGAGTCCCTGGTCCGTTAGACGGCTCGCCAATTCGTCGAGCTTCGACGGGTCGGCGGTGAAGGTCCAGCGAATCATGTCGATGGTCTGCTCTTCGCCGGCGGAGCTCATGGCGCGTCCTCCCTCCGAGGAACATTTTGGAATCCGATCATCCCGGTCATTCCAATCGACCGGTTGATCAATCGACTTGAGCCAACCGGGAAAGTCGGGGGATGATTTCCACGAGGCGCCAACTCGCCGCCGAAGCCGCCGAAAGTTCAATTGGTCGCAAGGAGAACGCCCGCCATGACGATCGTTCAAAAGATGAGAAGCCAACTCGCCCCGGCGATGAAGGCCCGCGACGCTGCCAAGACCGCGTTCCTTCGTTACTGGATCGCCCAGTTCACGCTGGGGACCGGCGAGGAGGTCTCCGACGCCGAGGCGATCAAGAAGATGCGCGCGGTGCTCAAGGAGGCCAAAGGGTCCGCCACCACCTTCACGCCCGAGGAGCTGGAGATGCTCCGCGAGTGGGTGCCGGCCAGCCTGACTCCGGATCAGATCCGCGACGAGCTTGCCCCGGTCGCCGACCAGATCCGCGCCGCGCCGAAGGATGGCATGGCCCTAGGCGTCGCCATGAAGACCTTGGCCGGCAAGCCCGTCGAAACCGAGGACGTCAAGGCGGTGGTCGAGGCGTTCCGCGGCCAAACTTGAATCGCGCCGCTTGTTTGTTTAACCTACATTCAAGGTCCGGCGTCCTCCACGGCTAAGGGCGTCATGAAATCCAAGGGGGGCGCGAACGCATGAATCATCGAGGACTTCTCCGCGTCTTGGCCGTCTGGGCGCTCCTTCTACAGGGCGTCGCGATCCAGGCCGCCGAGGAGCCTTCGTCCGCGTCGTCCGACGCCGAGAAGGCCGCGTTCTTCACCGACCGGGTTGAGCCGATCCTGAAGAACCACTGCTTGAAGTGCCACGGGGCCGAAGGCAAGGTCCGCGGGGGCCTTCGCGTCGATAGCCGCGAGGGGTTCTTGAAGGGTGGGGATCTCGGCCCCGCCGTCGAACTGGACGAGCCCGGGGAGAGCCTGCTCCTGGAGGCGCTTCGGTACGAGGGGTTGGAGATGCCCCCCGCCGGCAAGCTCGCCGATGAGGAGATCCAGACCATCACCCGCTGGATCGAGATGGGCTTGCCCTGGGGCGGCGAAGAGGGTTCGATGCCCCTCGCCGAATCCCATGATTCGGCGGATTCCATCGCGGAGGTCGAGAGTTGGCCCTTCCAGCCGATCGTCCGCCCCCCGGTGCCGAACGTGAAGGCGTCGGACTGGATTCGAGATCCGATCGACGCCTTCTTGCTCGCCAAGCTTGAGGCCGAGGGACTCGCCCCCGCCCCCGAGGCCGATCGTCGGACGTTGATCCGCCGCCTCAGTTACGATCTAACCGGCCTCCCTCCCTCGCCGGACGAGGTTGCGGCGTTCGTCGCCGACGAGTCGAACGACGCGTATGAGCGCCTGGTCGATCGGCTTCTAGCCTCTCCCCACTATGGCGAGGCCTGGGGACGGCACTGGCTCGACCTGGTCGGCTACGGCGAGACCAACGGCTACGAACGCGACTCCGCCAAGCCGTTCGTCTGGCGCTATCGCGATTACGTCATCGACGCGTTCAATCACGACAAGCCCTACGACCGCTTCATCCACGAGCAGCTTGCCGGCGACGAGATCGCGCCCGATTCGCTCGAGGCTCAGATCGCGACCGGCTACTATCGGCTCGGGCTCTGGGACGACGAGCCCGCCGACCGTCCCCAAGCCCGTTACGACATGCTCGACGGCATCGTCTCGAACACCGGGCACGTCTTCCTCGGCATGACCATCGGCTGCGCGCGCTGCCATGACCACAAGCGCGACCCGATCCCCCAGGCCGATTACTACCGCCTTCTGGCTTTCTTCATCGACATGGGGGACCAGACCGGATTGGAGGTCCACCAATTCGGCGGCGAAGAAGGTCCGAAGGTGCTCTCCGTCGTCGAGAAGGGCCGGGCCGAGCCTCATGTCCTCCTGCGGGGCAATCCCTATCTGATCGGCCCGAAGGTTGAACCCGGCGTTCCCTCGGCCATCGACTTCGATGACACGACGTTCAGCGGAGAGTCCGGCAAGCGTCGGGCGCTGGCCGAGTGGCTGACCGATCGAAGCAACCCGATGACCGCGCGGGTTTTCGCCAATCGCCTCTGGCAATACCATTTCGGTCGGGGGATCGTCGCCACGCCCAACGACTTCGGGGCGCTCGGCGAGCCGGCCACGCACCCCGAATTGCTCGACTGGCTGGCGTCCGAGCTGATGGACGGCGACTGGAAAATCAAACGGATGCATCGGATGATCCTTCTCTCGAGCGCCTACCGGATGTCGTCGAAGGCGAGCGCCGAGGGACTGGCCCGCGACCCGGCGAACCAGTGGTTTTGGCGGTTCCCGATGAGGAGGCTCACCGCCGAGGAGGTTCGGGATTCGATCCTCGCGGCCAGCGGCGAGCTCAACCTGAAGGCCGGCGGCCCCAGCGTCCGCCCCCCGATCCCCGCCGAGGTCCTCGCCGGTCAGTCGGTCCCGGGCCAGGGCTGGGATGTCTCGCCCCCCGACGAAGCCGCTCGCCGAAGCGTCTATGTTCACGTCAAGCGGTCGCTCCTCCTGCCGATCCTGGCCACGCACGACGCGGCCGACACCGACGCGAGCTGCCCGGTTCGCCACACGACGACCGTTCCCACGCAGGCCCTCGGCCTCTTGAACGGTTCGTTCTCGAACGAGCAGGCCGCGCATTTCGCCAAACGGCTTGAAACCGAGTGCTCGGGAGACCTGGCGGAGAAGGTGCGCCGGGCGATCGTTCTGACCACCAATCGCGAGCCTCGGCCCGACGAGGTGGCGCGCGACCTGGAATTCGCTCGATCCTTGCAATCCGAGCACGGTTTGTCGGAACACGAGGCGCTTGTGCAATACTGTCTGCTCGCGCTCAACGCGAACGCGTTTCTTTATCTCGACTAACGGGAGGGAGAGGTCTTATGAGTCATCAGAGTGGATCTCGGCCTTCCGGCGGCCAGTTCTGTGGACGGACGCGGCGGGAGTTTCTTTGGCAGACCGGCGGCGGCTTCACCGCGACGGCGCTCGCCGGGATGTTCGCGGGAGACGGATTCCTGACCCGTCAGACCCGCGCGGCCGACGGCGCGACTCCGTTCGTCAGCCCGCTCGCGGCCAAGACGCCCCCCAATCCGGCGAAGGCCAAAAGCGTCATTTTTCTGTTCATGTACGGCGGGCCGAGCCACGTCGACACGTTCGACTACAAGCCCACGCTTTATGGGCTCGACAACAAGACGATCGAGATCAAGACGTTTGGTCGGGGAGGCAAGCGCAACGAGGGGCGGGTGGTTGGCCCCAAGTGGACGTTCCGCCCCTACGGCGAGTCGGGCAAGATGGTCTCCGACTTGTTCCCCAACCTGGGAACCTGCGTCGACGACATGGCGTTCGTCCATTCGATGTACGCCGAGTCGCCGATCCACGGGTCGGCCATGCTGATGATGAACTCGGGACGGCTCATCAGCGGCAATCCCTGTTTGGGCTCGTGGGTCACGTACGGTCTGGGGACCGAGAACCAAAACCTTCCCGGCTTCGTGGTGATGCTCGACGAGACCGGCGGGCCAATCAGCGGGCCGAAGAACTGGTCGAGCGGCTACATGCCGGCCGTCTACCAAGGGACCGTCATCCGGGCCGATGACGTCCCGATCCACGACCTGGCCCTTCCTCCGGGGACCGATCGCGCGACCCGCCGGCGTCTTTTGGACCGGCTCCGCGAGAAGAACGAGGAACACTTGGCCGAGCGCGCCGACAACTCCGAGCTGGCCGCGCGGATCGCCAGCTACGAACTGGCCTTTCAGATGCAACAGCACGCGCCCGAGGCCGTCGATTTCTCGCGCGAGACCGAGGAGACGAAGTCGCTTTACGGCATCGATCGCCCTGAGACCGCCGATTTCGGCCGAAAGTGCCTGCTGGCCCGGCGCCTGGTCGAGCGCGGGGTGCGGTTCGTGCAGATCTATTCCGGCGGGGCTCACAACGACGACAACTGGGACGCCCACACCGACATCGTCGCCAACCACTCCAAGCACGCCGGCCGAACCGACAAGCCCATCGCCGGGTTGATTCAGGATTTGAAGCGGCGCGGCCTGCTCGACGAGACCTTGATCGTTTGGGGAGGCGAATTCGGTCGCCAGCCGACCGCCGAATACGCCGAGGGCACCGGACGCGACCACAACTCCTACGGCTTCACCGTCTGGCTGGCCGGCGGAGGGATCAAGGGGGGAACGACCGTCGGCGCGACCGACGAACTCGGCAGCGCGGCGGTTGAGGGTCGTTGCCATGTGAGGAACCTCCACGCCACGATCCTCAACCAACTCGGCTTCGACCCCAACGCCCTGAGCTATTTCTACGGCGGCCTGGACCAGAAGCTGGTCGGCGTCGAAGGCGCCGAGCCGATCGCGAAGCTTGTTTAAGCGCCGGCCGCCCCGCGGGAGTCCCTCCATCATGGCCTCAAATTCCAAGGTCGCCCTGGCGCTCGCCCTTTCGCTGAGCTTCTGCTCCCAAGGGGCGACCCGCGCCGGGGCTCAGGAGGTCGAGGTCACGCGCGAAGCCGTCTGCCGTTGGGTCGAGGCGCCGCCGAAGCTCGACGGCAAGCTCGACGATCCTTGCTGGCGCGTCGCCCAGCCGATCGATGACTTCGCCGCGTTTTGGGCCAACGAGCCCCGGTCGGGGACGCGCGCCTATCTGGTCTGGGACGATGAGGCCCTCTATTACGCGGCCGAGATGGCCGACGCCGAGCTGCGCGCCTTCGGCGAGAAACGCAACGCGCATCTGTGGGAGGGAGACGTCTTCGAACTCTTCCTCAAGCCCTCCAAGGATCGCCCCGAATACTACGAATTCCAGGCGAACCCCCGCGGGGTGGTGTTCGAAGTGGCCTTCCCGCGGCGCGGCCCCCTCCCCCACCCCTTCGACCAGGCGCCGGTTTTGGGCCATACGGCCGCCGTCGCCTTGGAAGGCGCGCTCAACCGATCGGGTGATGTCGATCGGGGGTGGATCGTCGAGGGCCGCATCCCGTGGTCGGCCTTCGATCCGTCGGGAGGCAAGGTCCAACCGGGGGCGGTCTGGTCGTTCGCGCTCTGCCGCTACGATTACGGCCCGGAGGGGACCGAGCCAACCTTGATGAGCTCAGCGCCCCTCACCCAGCGGAACTTCCACCGCTACGAGGATTACGGAAGCCTGCGGTTCGAGAAGCCGGCCGCCCCGACGAAGGCTCGGGAATAAACGGACTTTAATCCTGGGCTCAGGGTCTCCTAATCTCGGTTTTGTAGAGTGGCTTCCGACCAAGCCGATGCGTTTCCGCCCCTTTGGGATGGGCGGAATCGACATGGTCGAAGCCGCGCGAGAACCTCGAATTTTGGGAGACCGACATGTATCAATTCATCGCCCTGCTGGTTGGGACGGTGGCGCTGCCCTTCACCTTGAGGATCGGCTTTGAGGATGACACAGTCCCGCTCGCCGAAGTCCCCCCGGCCGTGGTGAACGCGGTGAAGGAACGATTCCCCGGTGCCGAGATCCGCGACCGGGTTGAAAAGGATATCGAGGGGGCCGGGGTCTTTCACGAGTTCGAACTGGTGAAGGATGGTAAGAAGATCGACGCCGAGGTTGGCCCCGAGGGCCGGTTCCGAGAGATCGAAACCAAACTGACCGCTTCCGACTTGCCAAGGATCGTGGCCGACGCGATCGCCGAGAAGTTCCCCTCCGGCCAGGTGAGGAAGGCCAAGGAGGAGATCAAATTCCAGGGCGAGCAAGAGACGAAGGTCTACGAGGTCGACGTTGTGACCGACGGAAGGAAAGTCGAGATTAAGCTCGATCCCGACGGCAAGATCTTGAAGCTGGATGAGGACTGAGAAACCCGAAAACCGCGGCGCCGGCATCGCCTTGAGGTCGGCGCCGCCGCGTCCTCGATCATGGGGACCGCTGCTCCGGGATCTCGGATTTCAACGACGCCCATGTCTTCGCGTCGACCAACCCATTCTCATCAAGGCCGTTATCGTGCTGATATCGGGCGATGGCGTCGCGGGTGCCCCGCCCGAATACGCCATCCTCGATCAAGGGCTTGGTGTTCGAATCCGCCCGGAGATTGAGGAGGCGTTGTAACTCCCTGACGCGGGCGCCTTTCGACCCGATCACCAGCGTCTCCAGCCCATCGCCGCCCTCGTCGCTCTTGCCCGACGCGAGCGCCGACCAGGTCACGTCGTCGACAACCCCGGTTGGTGGGAGCCCCCGCGCTTCTTGAAAGCGCGTGACGGCCGAGCGCGTGGCCGCGCCGAAGTTGCCGTCGACACTCAGTTTTGGATTTGTGTCAAACAGAGTGTTCAAGAGACTCTGGAGACCCTCAACTCGCGAGCTGATCTCGCCGAACGCCATGGGCGACGAACCGTCGGACGTTGAGGCGACCGGCCAATCGGGCTGATCCACTCCCGTTATTCGGCCCTCAATCTGCCTCATGGCGCTCATCACCAAGTCCGCGTGGCGGCAAGCAATTGGATTTCCAAGGATTTTAAGCGCCCCGCCTCTCCCCCGATTGTAAACGAGCGCGGCTAGCCATAAGGGTTCTTTCGCCTTGATCTTGATGGATTCATGCACTTCGGGAATATCGTCGATGTCGATTTCGGAGGCCCACTTGAGGTGGTCGGAGACGAGATCGACCAGAAAAGCCGTTGCGAAGCCGATGTCCTCAGCCTTGGCCCTCAATTCGCCGAGCGCCATGTCGGGGAACATCGCCAGCAGATTCCGGCCGTTGATCTGCACGAGTCCCAAGTCCGTGGCCGCGAACCTTTCCCGGTCATCAGCGGCCGCGTCCCACTGGACCGCGTTCCGGTATTCGGCTTTGGGGTCGCCGGTGGACTCTTGCCTGACATAGGCGGCCAAATACGCCACGGGGATTCCCGAGCGAGCCGACGCCTTGCGCAACTCGTTGTCGATCTCCCAGGCAACGCGCGGATCCAGGCGGTGGATCGTCGAATACCCCCTTCTCGCGACGCCATCGTTGAACTGATATCGGGAGTTGGCCTCAAGCAAATAGGCGGCCACCGAATTGGGGGGAATCGACGGCGGGTTCCCCTGGGAAGCCGTCCAATACCACGTCCCAAGTGCGCCGCAAGCGAAGAGGCACGAGATCGCCGCGATTGCGCGACGAGATTTCCGCGTGCTCGACAACCTCATTTGAACCGCCTCCTCTCAATCTATATAAACGAATTGATAGGTTTTAGCGCGGCAGTCGGTTAATGAGAATCAAGCGAGACGGCCTCGCCACCTGCGCGGGTGCTGAGGGACATCCAGGTGGCCCGGTCAATTGTGTCTCTGAATCCGCGAACGCTCCCATCCGCCAACGCCGCGTTGACCAGGCCGCCGTGGTGCGATGAGGCCGGCTTAATCATGTACCACCAAACATCCGCCGTGCGATTTGAATCCGCCACGTCCTTGACGCAGCAGGAGCTGTTCGGCGGGAGAAGCGTGTTGAACCATCCGCGCCAGAGGGTTCCTTCAACCCAGGGATACCCTTTGTGCCTCCAGCGCCCGCCCCATGCGATGGCCGCGGTTCGCCAGTCGAGACCCGCGCACGTCTTCGCGGCCATGTCGGGCGCGACGCGATCGTCCAGGCCAGGCATGGAGTAGCATTCCGAAACCCGCGTGCGGGGCGCGGTTCTGTTTCGGAGACCGCGCGCCGTTTCCGCCAAGAGTAGGGTCTGGCTCAGGCCGTCGGGGCAACCGGCCACGGAAACGGCTCCCAAAGGAGGATCGGGCGGCGCGTTCTTATTCGGATCCACGCGTTGAGAGCGGCCGAAGAGACCGTCCCAACTCCTCGTTCGCGGCCACCACGTCCCCGAGTTCCAGGCGTAGCTGGACGGCCAAAAGTTGGGAGGGGTCGGCTCGCCCGGGTCGTTCGGCTCGGATGGGCAGGACATGGTGGACACGCGCGTCGCCACGGCCGTGGATGCTCCCGGATCCAGCCAGGTCGGCATCTTGCCCCCCACCCCGCGCCCGGCGTAAGGGAGGACGATGAAATTGAACTGGCTGTAGAGGTTGCCAAGTTCCAGATAGGGAAGGATCGCGATGTTGGGCGAGAGCGACCCGGGCATCTCGCCGAGCGGGAAACACGACCATGAGGCGTGATACTGATTGACCGCCAGGGCCAACTGGCGCAAGTTGCCCTGACAGGTCGTTCGCCGAGCCGCCTCGCGAGCGCGCTGGACCGCCGGCAGGACAAGCGACACGAGAATCCCAATGATGGACACCACGACAAGCAATTCGATGAGCGTGAAGCCGTGGCGCCCGGATGCCTGATCTCCGCCGTGCATGGGCATGGTCTCCAACGTGGGTGGGGAAACGTAAGGCTTGAGCGGGGTAGCGTTTGAGGGTTGCGGGATCAATCTTGTTCGGTGCGCCCTGCATCTGCGCGGCGGACGAAGCAGGGTTCTCCCTTCTCCCCTCGCGGGAGATGGATGTTCACACCGTCTTTGCGGAGAGCCCGAATCCCGTGCCGAACGGTATTGGCCGTGGGATTGGAGCGAGGTCGCGATGGTCGGCCCAACTTCCCAACCGCGCAAATCAATTCCGTCCCAATTTGGATCGCAGGAACATCGCGAGGGCCGCGAGGAGCCCCGCGCCCCCGGCCATCCCGGCGTAGGTCGACGCGCTTGGACCCTCGCGGGGCGCGGTGGCGTCGGGCGGTGGGGTGGTCGCGTGGATGAGAGGGCGAATCGTCTCGACGATCTTGCCGTTCTTGATCCGGTACTTGAGGACGTCGGGGCCGACCGGGATGTCGCTGAACAGCGACGGATCGTTCTTCGGGTTCAACTCGACATCGGAGCAGACGATGGTCGTTTCAAGCCGGGGAGTTCCGGCCTTGAAACCCCCATCCGCGTCGTATGTTTTGTAGACGATGCGTTCGGGGAACCAGAGGCCGTCCTCAAGGCCGATCATGGACTCGGTGACGGCCAGTCCTTCGATATGGTCGGGCGAGGAATTCGCCCTGTATCCGATCATTCGAACCGGCAGGTAGTTCTTGGCAGTGTTGATCCAAAACACCCTGACGTAGCCGTTGCGGACGGGGTCTTCCCCATCCCGATGGCTTAGGACTTTGAGCTTGACGCACTCATCACCATCGAGTTGCTCTCGACCGACGACCTCGGTGTCAAGATTGAGATCGCCTCTGCCTTTGATGCGGCGGGGTGAGGATCCCCCCTCACACATGACTGAGAGGGGCATGCGGATGAAATACGGCACCAACAGGTTGTGAGGGCGAGGCCACGTTGCGGTGTCGATAGCCTCATCAATGATGTGCAGGATTTTTCCATTGAGGGCGTGCGCGACGCGCCCGTTCCACGCGGAGGCTCGCGAGGTGGCGTTTTCGCCACTGGAGTTGAAATTCGTGGAAGCAGAGTTCTCACTGGAGAATACCTTGTCGCCCTGATAGACGAGCCTCCGTGTGCTCTCGTCTTTTCGGATCGTAGGCAGCGTCGATTCTTTCTTCCTCTTGGGTCGATGATCTATGTAACTCTCCTTGTAGGTGAATTGAATGTTTTTGTACAAAGCCTCGTTACTTGCCACGTTACGGGCCAGATCGTCGATGTCGGCAGCAGTACTGACACGACCGGGAGTGGCGCAGGAAACGAGCGAGAGGACCAGGAGAGTTGGGGCGACCCGGCGGGCGACATCGAGCCGAATAGCGACATGATCGGGCATGGCGGCCTCCGCGATGATGGATGAAGGGAGCTTCGGACGATGGATCGTTCCTTGAGAGAGAAAATCTCCCAAATGCAATCCGGCGAACCGCGCATCCAGTAAGGCTTCGACCGCAAGGAGAAGCGAGTTACCGGAACTCCGCAACGCCACTCTCTCAAAGGCTCTTACCGATGCGGCTCGCCGTGTAGCCTTGGTTGAGCACGCCTCATGTGCATTGTCAGCATGAAGCGATATCGAACGACTCTTCGGTATTGCCCGTAGGCGCACCCGACTTGGAACAATCCGTGAAATCACACGGTTTTTCGCCACATTCGTAATACGGAACCTTCCCACAGCCGACTGTAACGGAACCCGTCTGTTGGCAACCGCTACAGGGTGGGGGCGGATTGCCGCTGCTGCTGCATTTTTGGCAGGTGTTGACGGGAGTCGTAGCGCCTGATTGATTAGCACCCACATCAATGTAGATGCATGTGTTTTCGGAGGACGTGTAGACGGCTCCGCCCCCGGCTTGGCATGGAATGATCACTTCGCAATTCGCCCCTTCGTTGCTCGGTACGTATTGAGCGGAGGCGTGTCGGTGAACACCTGTTCCAAGCAGCCCAAGGAACGCCAAAAGCGCCGCCATCGAGATCGCCGTCAGAAACTTACGCGTGGCATCATCCTTTCATGATCAGGCTGGCCACGGTTCCGAAACCGTTCCGCCAACCCAGGAGCTCCTCGCGCGTGAGCATGGCTCCGGCGAGACGACCGGGATTGGCCACGATGCACCACTTCGAGATTGAGGCGCGAGAGGGCGCTTCGATTCCGAAGCGCCCTCTCAGCGCCAGACGATTTTGATGGTCGCGGGCTCCGAGGAGTCGGAAAAGTAAATCCGAATGCTCGAATCCGCCGATGAAGCGTCGCCGGGCGCGGCGTCGGTGATTTTGACGCGGCCTCGCGATGGTGAGGATGTCGCCTCGAAGATCACCCGCACGCTTTCGGGGTGCTCGATCTTCAGAGGATTTCCAAGCGGCTTTCCATCGTTGCGGACGACGAAGGCATACGCCGCCCCGGAGGGCGCGGAGGCCGTCCCCGAAATTCGGAAAAGCGTCGTCGGCGCGACGGTGAAGCCATCGCGTTCGATGATGTTGACCCGAACCGGAACCTCTTGATCGACGTCCATGTCGGGAATGCGGCACCGAATCGTGGAATAATAGTTCGAAGCCAGCCCATGCGTATCGAGCGACACGCGATAAGCGAGCCTCCCCGCGCCCTCGTCGTCTTCAGTCGCGACGATGCCGATCTCGGCGCCCGCGGCCTCCAGCGCCACGGAGTCGCGCGCCGTTGCCCCGGTGCCTGTGGGGAGATTGATATAAAGCGTTCTGGACGCGATCTCGCCGCGGGAAACCTCGCCGAAGTTGATCTCGCGCGGGGACATCGGCGAAACGCTCGCGTTTGCCGCCTTGAGCTTCCACCGCATGGTGGGGACGCTCGCGTCGTTCGTTTCCATCTCAAGGCCAACGGTTTTTTGCGTGTCGGCCTCGTTGATCTTGAGCGCCACCCGAACCGACTGGAGGCCGCCCGGCGCCACCGCGCCGTTGATCGGGTCGATCACGGTGCAGGCACAAGAAGGCTCGATCTTGAACGTCAGCGGAGACCCGCCAACATTCCGGAATTGGATCTGGCCGGTAAGAGTCTGGCCGATTTTCCCCCGGCCCAGATCAAGCGCCGTCTCGGCCGCCGACAGCTTTGGCCCCGCCTCGCCGACGAGATGCGATGTGATGCCGGTCTTGCGGGCGGTCACAAAGAGCGCGACCGGGAATAGGATGAGCGCGCCCATCACGTAAAGATTCTTCATGCCGATGCCCCAGGAGGTGTTCCATGCGGACTCGAGCAATCCAAAACGTGTGATCGAAAGCGTCGCGACCGGGACGCGTGGCGATATTGTCTTATCGCTCCACATCCCGCGCCCTCGCTCTCAAGCGCACGTATGGCCGACTCTAGGCGGTTGGGTTCAGCTTTGTCAAGTAGGGAAAAAGCAAATTCTGAATTTCGAGATTTCGGAATGGCGAGCGGCCGAACAAGCCCGATGGCCGGGTCGATGGGGATGGTGGCGGGAGATGTTGATATTGAAATTCAAGAGCGCGATCGGAAGTTAATCCGATCGCGCTCGAGTTGGGCTGATGGTCACGGCGCCATCGCGCCGGGTTCAGTTCTCGGATCGCTCGCGGCGGACGGTGACGCTACGTCCCTTGATGCGGCTGCCGCGAAGCGCGGTGATGACGGCGTCGGCCAGGTCTTCGGGGACTTCGACCAGCGAGAAGCGGTCGGCGATGTCGATGCCGCCGACTTGCCGGCCGGTGAGCCCCGCCTCGCCGGTGATCGCGCCGACGAGGTCTTGGGGCCGAACGCCCGCGGAGCGTCCGGCGCCGACGAAGAGGCGGGTCATGTTCGCGCCTCGTCCCTCGCTCCAACCGCGCTCCTCGCCCGATCGCCGCCGATCGCGAGGCGGCTTGCCGAAGGAGGCGCGGCCCCCGTCCCGTCCGTTTCGGAAGGGACGCTCGCGGAAGGGCTCGATGTTCGGGATTTCCTCGTCGTCGCCCGCGGAGCCGTTGGCCTGATGGAGGAGCTTCGCCGCGGCCATCGCGACCTCCATCACGTCGAACTCGTCGGCCAGCGACTCGATGATCACCCGATAGCGATCCAAGTCGCCCTCGACGATCGATTCGCGGATTGACGCGCGGGTCAGCTCCAATCGTCGCGCTCGGAGATCGGCCGCAGTCGGGATCTTCTCGATCGCGATGCGCTGACCCGTGGCGCGTTCGATGGCGCGAAGCTGGCGGTGTTCGCGAGGCTCGGCCAGGGTGATGGCGACGCCCTCTCGGCCCGCTCGGCCCACTCGGCCGATCCGGTGGACGTACGATTCGGTCTCGACGGGCACGTCGAAGTTGATGACGTGGGAGAGGTGCTGGATGTCGAGCCCCCGGGCGGCCACGTCGGTGGCGACCAGAAGATCGGCGTTCTCGCCGCGGAACTTCCTCATGACCCGGTTGCGCTGTTCCTGGGTCATGCCGCCGTGGAGCCCCTCGACCCGATAGCCTCGGCCGTTGAGCGTCTCGGTCAGTTCGTCGACATCGGTGCGGCGACGGCAGAAGACGAGGGCCGCCGACGGATCTTCGATGTCCAAGACCCGCCCCAGCGCCGCGAGTTTGTGGACGCGGGGGATGATGTACGCCGTCTGCCGGACGCGCGGAAGCTCGCCCGCGACGGTGGGCTCGGACTGAATCTGAATTTTCAAGGGGTTGGTCAGGTGCTTCCGGGCGATGGCCGCGATCCGAGGGGGAAGCGTGGCCGAGAAAAGCACCGTTTGACGCTCGTCGGGCGTGTCGGAGAGGATCGCCTCGATGTCCTCGGCGAAGCCCATGTCGAGCATCTCGTCGGCTTCGTCCAGAACGACGATCCGCACGTGGTCGAGCCGCAGCGTTTTTCGCTTAATCAGGTCGAGCGCCCGCCCCGGCGTGGCGACGACCACGTCCACCCCGCGCTCGATCGCCCGAATCTGGGGACCGTAGGCCTGCCCGCCGTACACGGAGAGGACCGAGGCGCCCAGGGGCTTTCCGTACTTGTGGACGGCCTCGGCCACCTGCATCGCCAGTTCTCGGGTCGGGACCAGCACCAGCGCGAATGGGCGCGGGCGCTTCTTCTCCTCCAGCGACAACCGATGCAGCAAAGGCAGCGCGAAGGCGGCCGTCTTGCCCGTTCCGGTGGCGGCCTGTCCCACCAGGTCCTTCCCCTCCAGCAGCGGAGGGATCGCCTCGCGCTGGATCGGCGAGGGCTCCTCGTAACCGAGCCCCGTCAGCGCCTCCATCAATCTGGGGTCGAGACCCAGCGACGAAAAGCCCGAAGCCGTCACCGTAGCCTCCTCCGCGCCACTCTTCACCATTCCGCTCAAATCCTTCCCTTCACCCTTCCGCTTGAGTCGCCGCGCCGCGGCGCGATTCCCGCATGGTGTATTTCGATGCAAAAAACGGACCTCGATCCGATCATTCCACGGCTCGTGGAACGAGAACGGGAGGCGCGACCGCAACGGGCCGGACCTCCCGGTTCACTGGAAACAATCGGTGTCAGACGTCGCAGAGCGTCACCGCCTGCCGAAGCCCGTCCATCGGGTCGCGGGTGGGGATGAACTCGTGTCCGACGTAACCCTCGTAGCCGATCTCGAGCAATGCTTTCATGAGCGAGGGGTAATAAATTTCCTGGTTCTCATCCAACTCGCAACGGCCCGGATTGCCGGCGGTGTGAATATGGCCGATGTGGTCCTTGTGCTGTCGGAGTCGGGTGATGAGATCCCCGTCCATGATCTGGACGTGGTAGAAGTCAAACAGCAGCTTGAGGTTCGGCGAACCGACGCGCTGAATGATGTCGATGCAGTAGTCGGTGTGGTCGCCCTGGTAGCCGGGGTGTCCCTTCATCGGGTGATCGATCACCCGCGAGTTGAGCATCTCCAGGCAGAGGGTGACGCCCTTTTTCTCGGCGTGGCCGACGACCTTCTTGAAGCCCTCGACGCAGTTGTCGGCGCCCTTGTCGGCCGGGACGTCCTCGGCGTAGCCGGTGAAACAGATGACGTTCTTGTAGCCGTAGGCGGCCGCGCCGTCGATGGCGTCGGTCGTGGCCTTGATGACCCGGTCCCAGTATTTGGGATTGTTGAACCCCTTGAGGAACGGCGGATCATCGCCCATGTCGATCTGGGCGATCGCGTTGGTGAGCCCGGCCTCCTTGAGCTTCGGAAAGTACTTGGGCGGAATCAGCTCGATGCTTCCGCAGCCGAGGGCCTTGGCGTTCTTGATGAACTCGTCGATCTCCCAATGGGGCTCGAAGCACCAGTGGACGATCGACTGCTTGATCCGGCCATTTCGGATCGGCGACTTGGCGGCGGCGGCTTTCGTGGACTGAGACGCGACCCCGAGTCCAAGAGCGGCCGCGCCGGCGACCCCCTTGAGGAGATCGCGTCGGCTGGTTCCGTCCGAGGATTCCGGTCGGGAGTTGTCGAACGTATTCATGAGAGGCGGGGATCCTGCGAGAAATCGACGCGTCGGCGCGTGAAGGAGGGCTCGGAAGCTCCGAGGGCGTTTTACCCACAATACGGAATCGCGACCAAATTTGCGAGAGCCATTAGAGCAAGTTCTTCTTGAGGTGAATCGCTTGACTCGCGGGGCGTCCCAGGCGCGGCCCGGTCCAGGGGGGGCCACCGATGCGGCAAAAAGAGAAATCGCGCCCGCGCCGACCAGTCCCCGAATGACCCCAAATTGGGTTCGTTCGGCGCGGCGGCTTGGAGGATGACTTTGAACTTAAGCTCAATTCCAGAAACCGATTGCGTTGTTCAACCGCGGCGCGGAGATTGGGTTCGTTCGGCCAAATTCGTCGATCTTTAGCCCGGGAGGGGCGACCGTTGGTGGCCGGGGGGCGCCACCCCTTGGAACTCCCGAATCTCCGCTCCTCGTCCTGGAGAGCCTCCCGCGCCATCGCATGCGCCGAACGGCCCCAAATTGGGTTCGTTCGGCGCGGCGGTTCGAAGGATGGATCTGGAGTCAAAGCCAATCCTGGTCGTCTCTTGCGCCCTTCGTCCACAGCGCGGAGATTGGGTTTGTTCGGTCAAAATCTCGCGACTCGCGGCGTCCCGTGATTTTCAAATTGCCAAAGAGCGTGGGGAAGCGAGAGCTCCCCACCTCATACAATCAGTGGCGGAGGGCTCCAGATTTCATAAATTTGAAAATCACCGCGCGGAATTTTCGGATTTTTCAAAAGGCGGGCCGGAATCCCCCGCGGCGTCGGCTCGGCGTCGGCCGCCGATCCCCGGGCGAGCCTCCCGCGCCACGGAGCCACACTCCGCGGAATTCAAGCGAGGCGCTCAATACAAAATTGCCCTGGGGCGTTCCCCTCGAATTTGGCGTCGAGCAAGTGGGACGGCCAGCTTGGTTGTTCCGGGTGGTCTCGTCATGAGAGAGGCGGCCGCGGGGGGGAGCCGGCCACGAGCGAAGACGCGCCCAAATGGCTTATCCACTCAACCGGTTGGGCTCGGCGGGGAACAATCGGGTCCTCCTCGTCGCGATAAGCCGCCAGCATGGCGGGGAGGGCGTCGTGGCCGAGTTCCCGAAGACCGTGGAAGGCATCCTCCACGGCCCCGAACCTCGCTCGCGAAAGATAGTACGCAACGGCGTCCATTCGTCGGGAACCTGACAAATTATCGGGGCCGCCGATCAAGGCCGGCGGAGCTTTGGTCGGGACGCCCGGCCCCGGACGGCCTCTAAAAGTCCATATCTTGCCGCGATACCGCGATGTTCTTGTCGGCGACGTTCACGACGTAGACGGCTCTTTTTTTCACGGTTTTCCCCCCGGCCGAGAGCGTCAAGGGGACGGTCCACTGGATCCCCGCCCCGAGGGGGTGGCCGTCGCCATCGAGCTCGTAGTCGATGAGCTTCGACGCTCGTTCCCAGTCGGGGTCGTTCACGAGAATCGAGGGCTTCCCATCAGCGAGCGAACCCTTGGGTTCGCCCGACTTCCAGGCATCGAGCGCTTGGACGAGGAACTCCCTCGCGGCTGACGGGTCCGTGGGAGGGGGGGCGGAGCCGCCGCATCCCGGCGCCAACAACGCGGCCAGGAAGAGGGCGAGGGCTCCGGGGACGACGGTCGCGCTTCGACTTCTTTGGAATCTCATCGGGGCGCTCCGCTCACATCGCGTCGCCGCTGACGATCTCGCCCAAGTTGCGAGACCCCATCGCGCGCCAGGTCTGGATGTTGATCGAGTCTTTGATGAACTTCACCGACCCGTCTCCCAGCAGCACGTTGACCCCGCCGGGGTGCTTGCTGTTCGCCGTGGTCGAGATCCGCAGCGGCGGGAACATGCACGAGCGGGACGAGGGCGGGCCGACGTGGTAGTACGACGTCGTCGAGTGGTAGCCGTACAGCCAAGGCGCGCCGACGTCGGAATAGCCTTGCTTGGTGATGTCCCTCCAGTCCATGTCGCGACAGGCCCGCACGGCCTCGTCCTGGTTGGCCGGGTAGACGTCCGGCCGGAATGTATCGCCGTGCTCGGTGGCGATGGCTTGGTTGAAATCGCCGAGAATGTGCTCGCTGAACATCGCCGTGTTGGATGTCCCGTCGGTCGCGTCGGCGACCCCCTTCGACTCGTTGGCGAAGAACAGACCGTCGGGCGACCGCATCGCCGCGTTGACGTTGTCCGGGTCGGTCGCGCCGTGGCCAAAGAGGAGGTTGGACCCCTCGTTCGCCCGGTAATTGTTCCCCGCGTATCCCGCCGGGACGGTGGAGGCGGCGTCGGACGGGCAGAGGAACCCGGAGACGACCGAGGCGCGGGCCGTTCTGTTGCCGTCGTAGCCGGTTGACGGGTCGGGGTTCCACGTCAGGCTGAAGTTGATCGCCTGGTACAGCGGCGTTTGCTCCAGGAAAGGGAGAATCTGGCTGTGTGGCGAGTACGCCCGGCTGGTGCTTACGGCGCCCCCCGCGCCAATCTCGACCACGCGGCCGAGCGGAAACTTGTGGTGGACGTCGTGGTAATTGTGCATGGCGAGGCCGATCTGCTTCAGGTTGTTGACGCATTGCGCGCGGCGGGCGGCCTCGCGGGCCGCCTGCACCGCCGGCAGCAAAAGCGCGATCAGGACGGCGATGATCGCGATCACGACGAGCAGCTCAATCAACGTGAAGCCGAGACGCCGGCGAAGGATCTGGACGCGCATGGGAACCTCTCAATGAAAGAATCGACGACCGGAATGAGGGGGTACAAGCCGTCAGAATTCCAAGGGGAGGCCGGCGGCCTCGGTGACGCGGTTGAAGAACGAGGCGACCGTGATGAAGTAGACGACCTCGGCCGTCTCGCGGTCGCTGAAGTGTTCGCGGATGGCCGCGACGTCGGCGTCGGTAACCAGCGCGGGGTCGGCGGTGAGTTTCTTCGCGAGCTTAAAGACGGCCTTGCGGCCCGCGTCGAAGCGGTCGTCGGGAGCGTCCAGCGCGAAGATGGCGTCGTCCGTCTGGCCGAGATCGCGAAGGCGGTGAAGGGCGTGGCCTACCGCGTACCAGGCGCGATCCTGTCGAGCGGCGATCCAGGCGATCTGAGCGCGAAGCGTCGGGTCGAGGTCGCCCACGCCGGGCGACGCGGCGGCGGCGATGCTCCGGACCCGGGCCTTGCCGGCCTCGGGGAAATTGGCCAACAACCGAACCCAATTCGGCGTGGGTTCGCCGCTCCAGTCGGAGGGAAGAAGTTCGCGGGCCTTCTCCTCATCCACGAGGGCCAGCCGAGATTCGCGATCGCGAGCCGCGGCCAGGCGAGCCTCAACGACTTCCCGCGACTCCAACGCCGGGCGCTTCGAAGCGGCGGGACGGCAGAACCCCTTGCCGGCCTCGCGGGCCGGATCCAGCGGGGCGACCAGGCTGGGAAGGGCGCGGAAGGCGGCGGTGGTTGGCGTCAGGTAGTCGCGGTAGTCCTCCTGAGGGATCGCCAGACCGCCGGTCCAACGGGTCATCGCGCAGTAACCGCCCGTCGAAAAGAGAATATCCAGGATGGCCTTCTCGTCGAAGTGTTGGCGCAAGGCGTCGATGTCCGCGGCCGTGACGTCCTGCGGCGTCCTCGCCAGCTTCGCCACGAACGCGAAGGCCGCCGCTCGATCGGGCGGGAAGGCGGACCAGTCGGTGTCGAGGGCGGCCAACTCGTCGTCGGTGACGCCCACGGCCTTGAGCTTCACCTCCTGATGACCCAGGCAGTATTGGCAGTTGTTGGCCCGAGCCACGAGCCAGAAGAACATGACGCGAAACGTCGGGTCGAGCGGCATGGCCGGGTCGCCGGCGCCCCACCGGAGAATCGTCTTCGCGTCCCGGTTCGCGGCGTCGGCCGGGCGGACGTAAAACTCGCTTCGGAACTCCGGGGCGAGGTAGTGATTCCGCATCCGTCCGTTGTTCACCACGCCCCCCATCGGATTGCCGCCGGGATCGCTCGCCGCCCGCTCGGCGCGGGCCTTCTCCTCCTCGGTCAACGGCGGCAAGGGAAGGCGAGGCTCGCCGGTTTTCGAGCCTTCGAGCATCTCCTTCAACTCCGGGCGCGACACCGCCACCGGCGCGACGGGATCGTCATCCGCGAAGACGGGGCTCGCGAAAACCAACAACGACGCCGCCATGGAAAATCGATTCATGATCATGATGTCAACCTTATATGTATTGAAGGTGGGGCGAGACGGATGAATCCGAGGATAGGAGGCTCGGCCGAGGCGCAACGCTCGATGAGCGCTCCCTCGCCGACGCGAGACGACGGCTCCCTCCCCGGTTCCCACGGGTTGAGTTGAGGCGGATTGTCTTCGGAGGATTTTCTTGGAGTGTGTCGCTCGACGAGTGGAGGGGATCTCGTGGCGCGGACGCCCCGCCCGCGGGATTGGCGGCGGAGGCGCGCCGAAGCCGCGGTCGAAACGGGTTGGTCCACGGCCGGACCGGCCGCGCCACGGGGACTTTGGCGCCCCTTCCCTTATCGAGAACCCCACGGGTCGGAAAGCGAGACACTCGCTGAAAAACCGCCGCTGAAAAACCGCTCCAGCGCCAGCGCGCGGCGTCTGGAAGGCTAATCGCGGGGCGATCTCCGCGCGCAAAGAGAGGCGCGCGGGGGAGGATTATCGAGGCGGGTCGAGAAGCTCGTTGCGGCCCATTCTGGGTCGCGGGGCGTCGGAGCGGGAGATCCAGCGGATCCCGCGGTCGTGATCGAGCGAGATGAGGAGGAGGACGCAGGCCCAGGAATCGACGCGAAGTTGGACGCCGCCCGCGAGGTCCATGTCGTCGAATCCGTCGGTCTTCCCGCAGAACGCCCCGGAGCAGCCGGACGGCTCCATGGGCGAGGCCGATGCGTCGCCGAGAACCTCGGCCGAGAGGCTCAACGCCGTTCGCTCGGCGTCCGCCGCGGCGCGCGCCAGTCCACCGCAGCCGGCCCTCGCCTCGCCCGCCCAGGCGACGGCCAGGGTCGAGACCAAGAGGGCCGCGCACAGGCGAGCCGCATACAGGGATGTCCCGTCATGTCGGACCGTCATGGCGCCGGGATCGTCGCTCGCTGGATCGGGGCCCCTTCATGACGTGCGGACGGGCGGGGCCGAACGGGACCAAGATTCACACAACGGTAACAATCTATCACCGTGCTTTGAGGTTTCAAGCGGTAATTCAATTTTCGGATCGGAAACATGAGGCCGCACCGAATTTCCTTCGGGCGGGGAGGGCTTCGGCGATGGATGGGACCACCGCCCAGGTTCGATTTCGGCGGGTCGTTGCCCACGCTTGGGCGTCGCCGTTATAGTGGCCTCTTTGATTCCCGAGGGTTCAACCGTTGTGGCGACGGCGCGCGTCGTCAACGCGAGGTCAAACATGCGAGGCGTTTGGAAAACCTTGGTCGCGGGGGCGCTGCTCCCGGGCTTGATCGGGTGGGGAGCGGCCGGGGCCGCCGAGCCCATCGGCCTGATTTACGACACCGACATTTGCGGCGACTGCGACGACGTGCTGGCGCTGGGGATGATCCACGCGATGCAGTCGCGGGGCGACTGCCGGCTGCTCGCCGTGACCATCAGCGCCGACAACGAAAAGGCCGCGCCGTTCGTCAGCGCCGTCAACACTTTCTATGGTCGAGGCGAGATCCCCATCGGCGTGGTCGGCGAGGGGGGAGTCGCTCTGGAGAGCAAGTTCCTGAAGCTGGCCGACCAGAAGGACGACGGCGAATTCCGATATCCCCACGACGCTTCAACGCCTTCCCCGGCGGTGTCGGTGCTTCGCAAGACCCTCGCCGCTCAGCCGGACAACTCGGTGGTGGTCGCTCAGGTCGGCTTCTCGACCAACCTCAATCGGCTCCTCGATTCGAGGGGTGACGAGCACTCCCCCCTCTCGGGCGTGGATCTTGTGAAGGCCAAGGTCCGGTTCCTCTCGATCATGGCCGGGGCCTTTGAGCCGATCCACGGCAACGCCCGCTACTTGGAATACAACGTCACCAATGACGTTCCGAGCTGCGCGAAGTTGGTCGAGCGGTGGCCGACCGAGATTATCTTCAGCGGCTTCGAGATCGGCATCGCCCTGCCCTACCCCGCCACGAGCATCGAGCGCGACTACGCCTATGTGAAGCATCATCCGCTGGCCGAGGCGTACATCCTCTACGAGCCCCCGCCGCACAATCGCCCGACCTGGGACCTGACCAGCGTGCTCTACGCCGTTCACCCGGATCGGGGATACTTCGACCTCTCCAAGCCGGGCGACGTGACCGTCGAGGACGACGGCTTCACGAGGTTCGAGGAATCGGCCAACGGTCGGAGCCGTTATCTGATCCTGCGCGACGAGGCCCAGAAGGCCCGCGTGCTTGAGGCCCTGGTCCAGCTTTCGAGCCAGCCCCCCGACAACTGCAAGGGAGACCGGCCGTGATGTCGATTTTCGGCCTGAATATGAGGCGAGGCGTTCAACTGGGGGCCGTGGGGCTCGTCTTGGCCGTGGCCGCGGGGTGCGGGTCGAGCGACGCGGACCGCGAGGGAGCGCCGGCCGCCGAGGCGAAGTCCGGCAAGCCGCGCGTCGCTCTGGTCATGAAGTCGTTGGCCAATGAGTTCTTCTCGACCATGGCCGAAGGCGCGAGAGCGTATCAGGCCGAGCGCCCCGACGAGTTCGAGTTGATCGTCAACGGCATCAAGGACGAGCGCGACCTGAGCCGTCAGGTGGCGATTGTCGAGTCGATGATCGCTCAGGGCGTCTCGGCCATCGTGATCGCCCCGGCCGATTCGCGGGCCCTGGTCTCGGTCTGCAAACGGGCCCAGGACGAGGGGATCGTGGTCGTCAACATCGACAACAAGCTCGACGACGAGGTGCTCGCCCAGCAAGGCGTGAAGATACCGTTCGTCGGCCCGGACAACCGCGCCGGGGCCAAGTTGGTCGGCGACCACGTGGCCAAACAACTCCAGCCCGGCGATTCGGTCGCGATCATCGAGGGGCTCAAAACCGCCTACAACGGCCAGCAGCGGCTGCTCGGTTTTCAGGACGCCGCAAGCGAGGCCGGGTTGAAGGTCGTCGCCTCCCAGAGCGCCCAGTGGGAGATCGATCAGGCCAATCGGGCGGCCTCGGCCATGCTGAGCGAGCATCCCGAGATCAAGGCCCTGCTCTGCTGCAACGACAGCATGGCGCTGGGCGCGCTCGCGGCGGTGAGATCCGCGGGGCGCGTGGGAGACGTCCTCATCGCCGGCTACGACGGCATCTCGGCCGTCCGGCAGGCGATCAACGACGGTTCAATCCTGGCGTCGGTCGACCAGCACGGTGATCAACTGGCCGTCTTCGGCATCGAATACGCGCTGGAGTTGCTGAGCGGCGGGGAGACTCCGGCCGATCGGACGACCCCCGTTGATCTGGTCGTCAAGGAGACGAATTAACGATCCCGAAAGCGTTCCCTCCCTTGCAACCTTCAACTACTCCCTCGCTGACGATCCGCGGGCTGAGCAAGAGCTACGCGGCGCCCGTGCTCAAAGGGGTGGACCTCGACCTGTTTCCCGGCGAGGTCCTCGCCCTGATGGGGGCCAACGGCGCGGGCAAAAGCACCCTCGCGCGGATCGTCGCCGGCTTGGGCGAGCCCGACGACGGGACGATGACCCTGGAGGGCGCCGCCTATCGCCCGGCCGGGAAGTGGGAGGCCGAGGCGCGCGGGGTTCGGATCGTCCAGCAGGAATTGACGGTCCTGCCCACTCTGACCGTCGCCGAGAACCTCTTCCTCGACCGGCTGCCGACCCGGCTGGGCTTGGTTCGATACGGCGCGCTCAACCGGATGGCGGCCGAGGCGCTGGAGATGGTCGGCCTGGAGCGGATTGACCCGACGACGCCGACGGCTCGGCTGGGGGTCGGCGAGCGTCAGCTCGTCGAGATCGCCCGGGGGCTGAGCGGTTCGTGTCGCGTCCTGATCCTCGACGAGCCGACCGCCGCCTTGACCAGCCCGCAAGTTGACCGGCTTTTTGAGAACATCGACCGTCTGCGCTCGCGCGGGGTGTCGATCGTCTACATTAGCCACCGGCTCGACGAGGTGCGGCGGATCGCCGACCGGATCAGCGTCTTGCGGGATGGCGGGCTCGTCGCCACCCGCCCCGCGGCCGAGCTTGACCTGACCGAGGCGGTGCGGCTGATGGTGGGCTCGAACCCGTCGCGGGACGATCTCCGGCACGCTCGGAGCTTCGGCGAAGTCGTCTTGAAAGTCCGGGGCCTGACTCGGGGGGATCGGGTTCGCGACGTGAATCTCGAGGTTCGTCGGGGGGAGGTCTTGGGGATTTCGGGCCTGGTCGGCTCGGGACGGACGGAGCTTCTCCGGGCGATCTTCGGCGCGGATCGGGCCGACGCGGGGGAAGTCTCGGTGGCCGGCTCGGCGCCCGGGCGGTTCCACGAGCCTCGCGAGGCGGTTCGGGCGGGGCTCGGCATGGTTCCCGAGGAACGGAAATCCGAGGGGCTCTTGCTCCCGCAGTCCATTCTGACGAACCTCACCCTGGGCCGACTTGGGATGTTTCGGACCCCGCTCGGCTTCTTGATGAAGGCGAAAGAGCGGGCCGCGGCCGCCGAGATGGGGCGACGGGCGCACATCAAGTGCGAGTCGCTCGACCAGCCGGTCGAGCAATTGAGCGGTGGAAACCAGCAAAAGGTGGTCATCGGTCGATGGCTCTTGCGCGAGCCCGAGGTGATCCTCTTCGACGAGCCGACGAGGGGAATCGACGTCGCCGCCAAGTTCGCCGTTTATCAGTTGATCGACGAATTGACCGAGCGCGGCAAGGGCGTGGTCGTCGTTTCGAGCGAGACGGAGGAATTGATGCTCATTTGCGACCGCATCGCCGTGATGTCCGCCGGTCGCCTTGTCGAGACCTTCGAGCGCGGCGAATGGACCGAGGAAAATCTGCTGGCCGCGGCCTTTCGAGGGTATGCGACGAGCGGGAGCGGAGGCCGTGATGAGCGTTGACGAGTTGCGGGACGGGCGGGCTTCGGCCGCGAGACTCGCTTGGTGGAGGGGCGCCGGGGACGTTCTCGGGATGCTGGCCGCGCTCGCCGCCCTGATCATCCTGTTTGGGCTGTTCAGCAACAACTTTTGGAGCGCGCGAACGGCCGCCACGATCGTCAATCAGAGCGCGGACCTCGCCGTGGTCGCGGTGGGCATGACCCTGGTGTTGGTGATCGCCGGCATCGACCTTTCGGTCGGCTCGGTGATGGCCCTCTCGGGCGCTGCGCTCGGGGTGGCGATGGCCGATTGGAACCTGCCGTTCGGCGTGGCCATTTTCGTTTGCCTTGGAGTTGGAGCGGCTTGCGGCCTCATTAATGGCCTGGTCACGGTCCTCTGGTCGATTCCCTCGTTCATCGTGACCCTGGGAATGCTGGAATCCGCCCG